>Ga0209489_102867_pt1 | contig 34435 bp, 11 predicted proteins | sample SiratrowhiteBW_FD_187527 | JGI IMG/M metagenome (GOLD analysis project Ga0209489, IMG submission 187527) | Root nodule microbial communities of legume samples collected from California, USA - Siratro white BW (SPAdes) (version 2) | ecosystem: Host-associated > Plants > Roots > Nodule | place...
ATAAAAAAAAATAAATATATATATATATATATATATATATATATATATATATATAAGTTTATTACTTTTAAATAATTAATTAAAAATAAAAAGTAATATATATGTATATATAATTTTATAAAAATAGTATTAAAAAATTGTATAATCATAAATTTAAAAAAATATTTAATTATTTATTTTATTAAATAAATAAATAAATTATTTTATTGATAAAAAATAAAATTATCCCATTAAAAATATACTTAAAAAATTACTAAATGTATTCCCTAGTATAATTATTACTGCATAATATACTTTTCAAATTTATTAAATATGTCATCATCAAATTTATGTCCCATATTACAAAGATGTTAGTATATTTATCTATTTTTAACTTTTTTTCAAGGCATGTATTTTGTTAGATGTTTAACAGAATGTAAAAAATTAAAAATATATGATAAAATTCACAAAATAATAAAGATAGTAAGTTGAATGAGAAAATATTTAATTAAACTTAAGTTTGTGTTTCTCCGCCACATTGTTTTTTATATTTTCTTTTTCTCTTTCTTTCATCTTTTATATTAATGTTAATGGTATGCAAATTGAGAAAAGAATTGAATTTTAATATTTTCAGTATAACTTACCAAAAATTAAAATAATATTATATCACAATATAATTATTTATTACAAATTTTAGTTATGCAAAATAAATAATAATTGTGTTCATTACATGCCTAAAAAACTAGTTGTATGATTAAATATGTTGATTTCAAAAAATAATATAATTGTAAGTTAAATAAGATAAATATTAAGTATGTTCATGTGCACCTGACATATTTCTTGAGTTCATACATAGTTCTTCTATGATTATTACACACAATAGTAACATTTTAACCGTTTCATTACATACAATGGTAGCATGGCATTGACCACATATTTAACAGGTTGCATGATCAAGATCTGTTCTGAACATGTGAAGCTTCAACCTTGGTTTTCCCCCCATATATATGTATGTATATATATATATATATATATATATATATATATATATATATATATATATATATATATATATATATATATATTTTGATTACAGCTACTATTACTATTGATGTATAATAATATAACATGTTTATACTCTATGTATACTCAAAATCTAAGACTTTGACAGTTTGTAAAATAAAATAAGAAGGTGCAGCTAGCATTATATTGTCCCATACTCCAATAATTCCCAGTTGAAAGGCTGGAACACATAGTAAACTCTAGGTGAGCTTTTGAAGAGCAAAGCCACACAGACACACACAGCTGCTATGGCCACCATGGAGAGCAAGACTGGCCTATAAACCACTGCAGTTCTTATCCCACCATAAGCCAACTTCTGCTGGCATAACCTGCATTCACTTGCCATTTCTCTGCTTTCAATCTTCTCAGTCTGTAAACTACAAACTTTACCAGTCCTATGTCCTTCTGATTGCTTCTGCTTTGTGTTACCACTGTCTACAACAGTGCCAGGTATATCAACCACATGTAGTCTTTCACCTTTTTTGTTGGTCTTGTTCTGGACAAGTTGAACGTAAGAGTAATAGCCCCTAAGGCATGCATAGTCGCTCGGGGTCAAACCTGCACTGTCTCGGCCACTTTTCCATACTTCAATTCCTACCTGAACACAACAGATATAAGGTTAAAAGCATTGTGTACTTAATTGTGATCATTTCCCCTAAGTAGTCCAATGCAAAAGCATGAGAAAACATAAAGTTACAGTATACAGAAAGTAAAGGAATTACCATTCCTGGATCATCAGTTAATGCATCCAACACGTTCTCTGAGCCACTCATACTTGCTGCAACATGAAGAGGAGTCAATCCAGCTGGCCCAACAGTATCAGGTCTAAATAAGAATCTGTGAGTCGCCTTTTCAACTTGCTTCACTTCACTGTCAGCACCATCTGATGTTTTAACTGGCACAAATCTTAACAGTAGTTCTACCATAGGTCTACTCGTTCTCATCACAGCTTTGTGTAGAAGACTCATGTCTAACAATGCAAGCTCAATGGAGGCATGTTCTCCTGCATCAACACCGCCCTCAAATATAATATCCAACAGTTTTTTCATCACAGCACACCAGCCATGGTCCATAGAGAAGTCAACAAGCCACGAGATCCGATTAAATTGGAAGAGATCATGAATAGGAGCCATGGGACCTAGCCTCACTTTCACGCGACTTCTATGAAGAAGCCAACCCATTTCTTGCAAGAAATGAAGAGCTTGAGTCTTTTGTTCCATTTGTTGGTTTTTAATCTGGGAATCATTAGTGGTTTCAGCAGCCTCAAACACATTCTCCAATTTGCAGATCTCTGAACAGACTTCTTTTTCTGCAACTATAAATGGAAAGGAACAGCTGCTAAGGCCATGGTCTTCCACCTGACAGCATTTATCATCAAAATATATTTTCAGAAACTATCACAATAGAAAAAAGTCATCTCACTTCTATAGATTTAATTTTCAAAAACTACTTTTGTGCTTTATTTGAAAACAGACAACCAAATGGCAGACATCAACATTGAAGTAAGCGCCAGACCTTTGTATGTTTCTGTTAATTTCAGTAAGTTTACAGGATACACTCTAAAGCTTTCAAAATGAAACTAAGGCATATTTCAATTGCTTTGGAAAAGAAACCCCATAGAAAAATGCTTAGAAAAAATTTGGAGTGTGATAAAGTGATACCACCTCAATAAAACCCCTCCCAGTTACATTCGGTATATGACAAGAGAAGTTGAGATGCTGAATGGATTCATCAGCTCCACCCATCAAGTCATGACAACTTGCATGTACCAGATACTTCCCTTCAAGTGCACAGAGCAACCTGGAACTCATTAGCAAAAGATCAACATCTGGGCTAATGCCAACAAACAAAATTTAAAACTAGGATCTTCCCTATATCCAAAATCCTACACAGAATATGAAGAACAAAATCCAATTTATAACCGTGAACAATGGTAAAAGTGTACACCACCCAGCCCCCTCAAAATAAAATCTCTATCATTCCTCTAAAATTATTTCAGTGGCTGTATCAGTGCTACTGACAGTAATTAGAATCTGAAGCCACCTTTTCTTTCAAAATTCCACCAAATATATATTCCAAGGTGCTAAAATCCTGGGAAACAAAAAATACACTTTGGTTTTTTCCCTTTTTCTCATCCCTTCTTATGATTGTACATCCTGCAGCATGATATGCATCGAACAGAATTAAGTACTGTGTAGTTCAACATAAGCTTCTTCCAGTGCACAAATACTCTCCTCTTGCTAGAACCTTTCATTAAGTCAACAATTTTGAATAGATGTAAAGGGATTTACCTTGTACTTGTCTGGGAAAGGTTGCAACCTTTCACAATAAAGTGAGCCGTAGCACTTGCAGGAACAGCAAGTGGTTTAATGCATGAAATCGTACAATGATGTGGGCTTTTGAGACACAAGGGCACATCTAAGACTACCTGACCTGCAGGAGAGATGCATGAGATAAAAATAATATAAAAAAAAGTTTCTGGAAACAAAGATAATGAACAATATAAGTTCTTCAGGATACTAAAAAACTGCAATCACATGAGAGGAATGTTCACACAACACAGTATAAGGGAGAACAAACCGTTATACAGAAAAGCCACAGATTGCTGCACCCTTGCAAATACCCATCCTGTCCTCCAAAATGTATCATTTGATTCACCAAGAAGCTTTCTCAAGCTGGATCCTAGATTACAGTAGAGCTGCAATATCAAAATAGTAATAAACACATTTAAATTATTTTCCCCCTTTCAAATGTATTCATCTGGCGACCAGCATTTGTAGCATTATATTAAACAATACCTCCTCCCATGCAGATTTTTCAAGACGAAGATATATCGTCAATATGATACAACCTGGCCTTATATAGCTCTCTATCTCTGTGGGACTGTGGGATAACCAGTTCAGAATCTGAAACACAAAAGAAACTGTAAATCAAACACAGAAAAAAGCAACATTGCTGTGAATTGTCTACAGCAATTTCATGTCACAAGAAAGTACCTGCGATCGGAGAAGAAGGGGAAAATCATTTGGATCCTTGCCAAAGAGTTTAAAAACAATTCGATCTGTACGACTCTGTAAACAGTAAACAAACAACATTTCAATCAATAAATCTTCTGAGACGGCCGTAAAAAAAACAGACCTGCACACTAATAAAAGTTAGATGAACCAGAGAAACAGACCTCAACTAGTGGTCCTGGCAAAGTAGTATCTTTATCAGTAAAGATATCTAAACAACCGTAAATATTTTGATACAAAGTAAAGAGCAGAATTATAAATTATTCAGAAATAAGGAAACAAACTTAAATTACACCAAGAATATACCTGAGCTTCTCCACTGGAACTAGATGGTGATTGGTTAGAGGTTGAATCTGAGTTTCTGCTGGTCTGTGGAGGACTTGATTTGAGAGAATCACATTGCAACCATGAGGGAAGATCAGTAGATCCCATCTGAGATGCCACATGAGGATAAGGCTTCTTATGATTCTGAACAGGGTTCTGCATATCACTGTATACATTATTCAGGTCAACGTTATCTAAGTTGTTCCTTCTAAGCGTGGTCTCCACTGCAGTTAATTGCAATGGAAGACTTCCCCTTGATTGACTTATACTTGAGAACGGTGCTCCTGGAAGTGCTTTCGAATGTTCTACTCCACCATCTCCTGAAGGTATACATTTTTGTGTCCCACCATTACTGGGACCTGTTTCACACTGTGCCATGGATATTGGAGGGTCCTGACTGATGAAGCCATTATCAATCCTAATGGAAGAACCAGACCTTCTGGAAGCTTCAGGAGTGTTTGAATTAAGGTTGGGTTCTTCATGAGCACCTCCAGGTTTCCCAGCATTGAACAAACCTTTAGAGTCCTCCAATAAGGAGGCTAAAGTTCTGCCATTATTTGGAGCAGCCAGACTTGCCAGGTTCCTCAGAAGATGAGAGAGTATATCCTGGTTCCTTGTATGATCTGAGCCATTTGCTGCAATTTATAGAAGGCATAATCTGTGGAGTCAAATGAGTATTCCAATGATGACATGCAGAATATAGCTACTAGTTCTAGTCATAAGTAACTATTTTCTCTTTCAAGATCCAGCAAACAAAACCTTCAGGCTTTCTAGCTTTGCTACAGGAATGTGCCAAAAATTTATCAGAAGATTTTACCACTAAAAGGCTTTCAAACAGCACCAACAAGTAGCTTAGATTCATCATCATTACAGTTTCATATTGCAAAAGCAAAATAAAAATAAATAGTAAAGAATGTCCAACCGATAAACTTCTGTTGTCACAAATACTCACTATGCAAATTGGTCAGTATCCGTAACAGACTCATCAACAGATAGCTACTGCCCCTTCCATTGTTAAGAGAGCCTTCATTAACAACAGGAACATCAGGATGAGTTTTCCTCCTCCTCCTGTTATGGCCTGCCAGACGCCTACGACAACTTCTCTTCCCTTCATCAAACTCTTGAAGGACATGAAACCTGCCACAAATTACATCCAACTTGAGTGCAAAGGTTGGTAAATACCGAGAAATTCTTGTCTATTCTAAAACAAAAAAGATTTTTTAAACAACTTCACTTTAAACGACAAGAAATAGAGAATCTTTCCCTGTTTGAACGCTCACAAAATATTAATTTGATGATCATTGATCATAGGAAAAGATCTGATTGCAAGCAACCTAACTGACCTGCTACACTGTTGACAGAAACGCTGCATAACATTTCCCACTAGTGCCGTAGTGGCCTTAGAATGAACATCACAAACCTTGTGCCGGCGGTGGTAATCCTTGGCATTACCAAGATCAGCCGTACAATCTTGCACCTGACAAACAGCACGGTTAGAGGTGGTAACAGCAGCAGTAGTAGTCCCAACTACCTTTGTCTTCTTTCCACTTTTTTCCTCTCCTTCCACCACGAAAGGGTAACCGTGACCCCCAAGGTTCAAACTAAGAGAACCACCCTCATCATTCAGTCCCGCCCCTTCACCTTCTCCTATAACACCCCTCCTCCTTTTCTCCAATTCCTTCTTTCCCTCTCCAGGGCTGATTGCAGAAGAAGACAAGTCAGAAGGATTGGCCTTTTTTGCAGGAATTTCAGGATGTGGTGGGAAAAACTGGCGACTCCTGCAATCTGATGGCACTGAATTGAGTGGCTGAGCAGTGAAAAGATCACCATCCCATTTCCAATCATTCAAATCCCATTCCAAACTCCTCTTCCCATTCCCAACAGCTTTCTTCATTCCTGGCACCACAGGTCCATACAAGTACTGATTCTTACCCCCAAACTCAGCCTCCATGAATGAAAAAATCTAACTTACTGCAACAAAGTCCAATTTGCAACCCCACCTGCAAAAAGCACATCAACCAACGATAAAACACAAAAGGTTGGCACCCCAGAAGAGAAAAACTGAAACTTGCAGAAGCATTTTCACAAAGCTTGAGAATTTACATGATGAGGAGAAGATCAAGAATTGTGTGTTTTTCAAGAAATGAGTAGAAAGGGGAAGAGGTGGGAGTGACTACCTTAAAAAAGACAAGATAGAAATTAGGAACAGATTATGTGACATCAAAATGTGCTTTTTTCTGTTCTGACCACTCAGACTGAGTGAAGAGTGAAGATGAATGTGTGAGTTCTTATATGGAGTGAGTGTGACCACATTGTCATCATCGTCATCATGCCTCGTTGTTTGGTTAAACTAAGGAATCTCCACTGTTCCAAACACAATTTACTGCTTATCTGTATGTTGAAAATCGAAAAAGATTGTTAACTCACTAAACTAAATAATATGATCACGGACCACCAGTTCTGAAAAAACTGCAAACTGTTATCATACAATAGCTTTTTGGTTTTTTACTGTCGTCTATTCTACTCGTAATTATTTTTTAACTTAATACACTTTTCATCGTTTAGCTTTCTATTTTAAAAAATAACATATGTTGCTTTTTTTATACTTTAACTCAAATTTATAGATTTTTTAAAATAAGGTACCAAATATATATTTCAAATAATATAAGAAACCAAAATATAAACAAAAGAAAATAAAAGACTACAATTTAAAAATTATTGACGGATTAATTTTTATAAACTCTTCTTTATGTAGAATATTCAAATTTCAAATCTTAAAATTCAAAGTCAATTTTAATTATTCAACTAATACCATGTTAGTGGTCATACATAGTTCATGCAGCATTATTAAGAGTTTAATTATTCAATTAATACAGTCAGTTAATTTTAGAAACGTATAACTTTTAAGATATTTATTATAGAATGAATAAACTGATTGTGTAGTTTGTAATTAAATTCAAATATATGTTTTTTATTAAATTGTGTACGTTTTATTTAATATTCTTACTGGATAAAAATACTTTTGCAGTTTGCTTATGAGAAATCATTGAAGATATAGTTTTTGAGAGAATTATAATAAAAAAAATCAATAAACTTGAAAAAATATTAGAATGTTAGTAAATGTTAACTTTTGTTTAAATGTAATTTTCTTAAAATTAGAGAGAATATATTACCAACAAAATGAGAGAGAACTCAGTGATCAAACACAGGCCTTGTCATGACTAACCTATTAATGAACCAACTACTTGTTGTGGTGTATAAGATTTTTTTTTTCCCAAAAAAATAAAAAATAAAAAACTTCTTTTTGAAAGTTTTCTTTCTTGTAAGAACCATATTAAAAAGGAATGGCGAGCATGAGAAAAAAAAAATTAAATCAATAAAACAGAAAGCTTCAAAAAAAAAAACTATAGAAGTATGACATGATTTTTTCAATTTGTAAATAAATTTAACTATATGAAACAAATGTAAATTTGTACGTTGGTTTAATAAGATTAAATTGAAAAGGAAATTAAATATATAGAAAAAAATTATATGAATAACTGATTTAATTAAAAGAAATAATCCTTTAATATAAAAATATTATTACTGTTAAAAATACGTTAAAAAAACTCTTAAGTTGACTATTAAAGTTAATAATAATTTATGAAGAAATTTTTAACCAGCAAAATATCTTTTCAAGATAAATTAGTAGCACAATCATTAAACATAAAGGGTGATAGTGCAATGTGATGATTTTAATCCTTTATATAATAGTTAAAAAGATAATGCATACACATAAGGGACAGAATCAATAATGAAATGACGGGAGACAAATATAAAATTTATAATTCAATTTAAAATATGTAATATTAAATTTCATAACATGTGTGAAAATGTTTCTTTTACAAATTTAAAACTTAGATAAAATTATGGAAAGAAGAATGATAAATAGAAAGATATTGATTAATGTGCCTAGATGTTCTATTTGTCCATCACTTATAACGTATAAGTTTTTCCTCATTAATAAAGATTAATAAATAACTTCTAATTATCACTAACGTATAAAAGGGAAAAATAATGTATAAAAGAAATTTATGTTTATCACACTCATATGTATTTGTTTTGAATTTTATTTTATACATAAGTAAATAATGATCCAGATTTCGATAAAAATTTAACCAAAATTAATATTTCATTAGCAACTATTGTTAAGCTTATATAAACGTTTATTACATATATTTTGATTGAATATAATAGCGTTTGAAAATAAATATCTTTTATAAACTAGTATGACAAGGTCATTTTAACCTTAAAATAAGTTTGGACTATTAATTTAATTAGAATGTTAAAGTCTAATATAAAATTTTAAAATTCATTTCTTAATATGGTATCAGAATTTATTTTAACAAGGTTGTTAGACCTATTAGGTCACTCGTTATCGGATCATTATTAAACTACATCTATATATAAGTTTCACACTTGATTTGACGAGGTGAGAAGAATGTGTTGGAGATCTTATCTATATATAATATAAGGATTGTTATAATAAATCAGTTAAGTTAATAATAAAAATTTGCATAATATGAATTTCTTTTATATTTAACACAAATTAAGTAACTTCTAAGGAATAATTATTTATCTAAATAATTATATTTAATTGCAAACAACACAAAGTTAAAATGAAGACAAAAATATATTTTAGTGATAACCTAACTATGTTATTATTAAACTACTGAGACATTGAAGCTCTGGTTCTTTTTTGATTGATTATGGTTTTTTGAGATTTATTATTCATCTATTTTATATCTGACAACTCATGCTTAATTTTTTAAATACTTTGAAAATTTTATCAAGAGTTTCAAAATTAATATAATTTTAACTAAAAAAATTATTTTAAAATTTAGTTTTAAATTCATTATATCAATACTAGAATTTTATAATTCAAATAATTTATGTTTTATTTCAAAAAATTAAAATTTATATTTATGATTTTCTTCTCAGTTCTAAAAGCTTCTCCTCTTTAATTTATTCCTACTTAAAACAATAAAAAGAATTAGTGGTTAAAAATGCATGATTTTATTTAAAAAAAGAAACATTTTCGTAATACACAAAAAGTTTATTAAAATTTGCAGACAAAAATTAAAAGATTTATGGAATATGTTTCGTTCCCATTAATTTAATTATAAATATTTGAAAAGTATATGATATATTATTTCTTACATTTGTTAGTGCAGATATTTTGTACTTATTTGTATTGTACACATTAAAATCTTTAATTTTTCAATAACTTGTTCGCTTTTTGCTTTATTTTAGTCTGATATATGTAATGAGTTATAATGTTGACATGACTGAATGAATTTATATAATTTATTAAGTTCTATTTTATTACTTTTCTTATAAATATTCATTAAAAACACTTTTTATGAATTAAAGTTAAGCTATAATACAGTTCATTTAAAAAAAAAAAAAACTGAGAGTACACTTAACTTTCATAAAAAAAAATTATTTAATTTAAAAAAAGTTGAAGTGTTATTTTAAAGAAATTAAAATATATAAGCTTTCCTAAAATATAAAAAATCATTCATTTGATTTTTCTCTTGTAAATACTTTATAAATACAGAAAAAGAAATATATTGAACCAAATATATGCATACATAGATATTAGATATGTATCCAAAGACAAAAACAAGGCGAATCTGTCCTTATAAATTCTCACTATCATTGCATTTGATTTGAAATAGTTGTTTTTTTCCTGAAAATAATAATAATAATTGATGTTGTAGGACTACTAAAGAAAAAAGGGTAGCATTAGATGGTCTTGGTTCTTGGCCCATTCCCTTTAATTGCAAGTCAGTACGTCTTTATTTAGGCTTTGTTTGTTTGCGTAGGAATGATAGATAAATGAAAAATAAAATAAAAAGAGAAAGAAGTAGGTTTACCTAATTTTTTAGAAGAGATTTTTTTTTTATCTGCATGGCGAAAAGAGATGAAAGTAACATATAAGATTTGGACCAAAATATAATAAATGTAGAAGTTTAAGATTCATATAAAACATTTCTTATAATCATAGTATGTTTTATGAGGTCGTTGTCGACAATTAACAAAATAATTAGTAGTTTTATGAATAGTCAAGTCATCACTATGATCAAGAGAATTAACAATTAAATAATAGAAGAAAACTACTAATTACAAGTTCCCATATGATACTAGATTTGATCAATTAACTAAAGTAATAAATAATAGTTAAATTAAAATGAAGATGAAGAAATGTTAAGAAACTAATTTAATTCTAAATTACAATTATTTATAAGTTTTAAAATAATAATAAATTTTAATTACTTATTAAATTTTTATAATTTAAAGAACCTTATATTAAAAAAAACATATATTTTTTTTTATGATACCACTTTATAAGACTTAAAAATCAAAAAAGAAAAAATATCTCATAACAGTGAGATTTGAGTCAAACTTATAAACAATATCACTTTCAACATAAAACTTTAACACAATAAGTTTATAAATTTTTTTTTATATATTATTGTTTTATTTTCTCATTTATATTTAATGTGAAATTTAAGCTAGCATTTAAGTACCTGGTACCTAATAACTTAAAACTATAAAAAAATATATAATGCATATATACATTTATCTTAAAAGTTAATGAAATATAACTATTTAGTTACTTTTTTTTTAGTTTAGTTTATAAATTTACGTAAAGATGTTGTTTATTTATCAATTACACGTAAAAGATCGAAATTAAAGATAATAATTTAAACAAAATAAATTATATTAAATCCATCATTACTATACAATATATTTTTTTTAATCATCGAATATAGATGAACATATGTTTAGGTTTTTCAAAAAAAAATTGTATTAATATATCCTTTTAGATAACTAACATCACCTATTTTAAGTTTATCATGTCTATATTCCTATCTATCAAACACAAGTTTACATATTATCTTATATCTATATTTCATTCATAAACATCTATTTATATAAAAAAAAATTATTTAGTAATTAAGTCATTATACCACTTTATATATATAACATATCTCATTGAAAGTCAATATATCACACAACCAATCAAATTTATACATATAATTAAAATGATATACAATTTTTACACATCTTATTATTCAAAACTATAATCCATTATTTCACAAGAGATTTGATTCTTCTACATCACTTTCAATATACAAACTTAATCATTTACATAATCAAAATATATAAAAAAAATCACATAATTTATACCACATTATTTTTATTTTTTATTTTTCAACAATTTATTAAAATAAAATATTTAAAATTTACACAATAATATAAACTATGATTATTAAACATGCAAACACTTTAAATAAAGTAAAAACATGTTTAAAAGAGTAGAAAAATGTCATTTGAGTTAGATCACCTCGTTTAAATGATATCTTCCATTAAAATACACATGATTATAAGATATCTCTTCACTTCAGTTATAATTCATCACTCAAGTTATATTTGTATCCTTGTTTCAAATGTAGTTCCTCATTCAATTAACAATTTTAAAATCATAAATTATTTGAGTCAATATTACATAAAGAACATATTAAAAAATTTACCATTGATTTATGAACAAATTTTTATGAGTTATAATCCTTTTAACATGTTTTAAACACCATGTAAAAACAAGTTTGCATCAATGCTAACAATTACATCCATTCAAAATAGTCATACGAATATTTACAATGCAATAAAATAACACTCATCACCAACCAAAACTATTTTTCATCCATAAAAACTAATTCATATTCAATCCTAACCAATTCAACTACTATAGTAAGTTTAAAATACATACTTAGACTCCACAAAAACACAAATCACTTTATATAATTAACAATACTTATTTTGACCCTTTAAAGTAGTTGTCCATTTTAAAAAATAATATAAATTCTCACACATAAAAGTTCCAATTTTAAACAATAATAATGGTTTTAAGCATAAGTGAATTTCAATAAATATAACTCTCATACCAAGTTTCAAAACATTAATTTAAAAATATTTTCTAATCCAAAATATTTATCAACTAATTAAATTCAAATGATTATTCTCAATTAACTCGTAACATCGATAACATCGATAACTTAATATTCTAACCACTTTTAATAATAGATAATAAAAATAATAAAAATATTAAACAACAATTAAATAATATTATTTAGCTTTTTTTATTCATATTAATAAAATAATCATGGTATATTAAAAAAGAATCCTCATTTTAGTTACATAATTCCTTCTATACTCATACGTTATTGCCCTTGACTTGCTTACCCCTTACGCAAACACATTAAACTTAGTCCGTGATATGTGGTGGTTGCTGATATATATATATAATAATAGATTATGTGTCTAATCATGGTTATTTGTAGCACTAAAAATGGGACAAATTTATCAAAAGATAATAAGGAGAAAAAAAAAATATCACTTCCTTTTTTTTTCTTACATTTTAAATCAAACTCATATACCTTTACAGTTTTCCTCCATTTTTTAAATTTATTTTTCACTGTATTTTAATTCAATACAATAACCTATAATTCTACTCAATTTTCACGTTTAACATCTATTACCATAGTCAATAAGCGTTGCATTGCTCACCGGATTAACTAAAACAACAGACACAACAAAGTAGAAAAAACAGTTGAGAATTAGAGGACATAATAGTTTGTAAATAAATTAGGTTTAACTGTTTTTTTTTTTCTTTGGTTGAAATATTTTGTTTTTGAGTTTTATTTTAATAAATGAGGTCAATAAATATTCTAATTCTTAATTTTAATCTTCTTGTTAGCTTTTATTAAATATTGTAGAACATCTACAATAAATAATTTATCTATCTTAATTTTGTGGGTCTTCTATATAAATTTAAACACATTACACAAAAAATTTACCATAATTACAAGATTGTTAATGAAAAGGTGTAATTTAATTATATAGACTCTACGATTAATTTACATAGTACTACTTAAAATACTTTTTATTAATATCTCTCCTTTCTCACATATATATTTTTTAAAAAAGTGTTTACATATGTCATTCCATGCCATATATTTAAATACTAAATTTTATTAAGCAAAATTGAATAATTTTGCAAAATAACTACATTATAAACTGCCTTAACGATCTAATAATTGATGTATTGTTTAACAAGCATACTTATATTATTGATAAATTATTTAAGGAACAAAAAATATAATAGAGTAACATCAGTATATTATGTAAAAGGAAGTATATATCACATTATTATCCAGTAGTGAACAACAAATTTTACTAAATATTTAATAAAAGGCAAAAAAGAGAAAACTAGTAAATTATAATACTTGAAGTATTTAATCCATTTTATTAAAGTATATAAAAATAAAAATCTTAATATTTTTTAGATATGAAAAGGACAACTAGATTTATAAACTCATTGTACTATAATGTGGTCCATGATGCGAAGTGAGTGGCAACTCATGTGCTTAGTGTGGCGGATAATGCCTTTTTCCGATGTGGGCCCAAGACTTGTCCTACACTTTCTCTTCTCCTTTATTAGGTTAACAAGAAAAAATGGGGAAAGAAAAATTAGAAAGAAAAAAAAAAAAAAAGTGAATGAGAGTTTTGTAATTTGCCTTATATAGATGGTACAAGAGAAGATGCTAGTGGGAGGCAAAAAGATTTTTGATAGCTTTGTTTAGTTTAACTTTCAGCTTCAAATTTATATTTTGAATGGAAAGAAAATAAAGTTACTCAACGTAATTTCAATTTCAACATAATTATAAATTTATGTTTAACATCGTCTATTTAAATTTTGGAGAGAATTGATGTGATGGTACTTTAGATGTTTCTTTCTTTTTCTCAAGTTTTCCAAATCAAAATAAAAAGTGTAATTTTAGGTAAGAAAGACATAGTAACTAAAAAGTTCACTATTTAGATTATTTTTTTAAAATTTATACAAATTACTCAATTCCAGCTATATATTTTTATATCATTTATCCTGTTATATATTAAAAATCATTATTAATTAAAATACAATAAAAAGTTAAAATATAAATGAGTATAAGAGTTGTGAGAAAAATGTGAAAGATTTGACTAAAAATGAAAAAATATAATATCAAAATATGGCAATAGATTCTTTGTATATGGTAAGAGAGCTAGTTAAAAAAATTAAATTATAACTAAATATAGGTGAAAATTATATGTAAATTTACTATTTAGTAATTTTAGTTGGTACTATTGCACAGCTTTACTCTCTAATATATAAAAATTTAAATAAAATTTTTATTTAAAATAATTAAATAATTTATTTTTTTAAAAGTAAAGGTTATATAAAGTTTTCTAGTATTATTTAATTACTCATAAAAATAATTAAAATATGAATACATCCCGGTAGCTGATGTGTTTTCATTAGAATATATTTTTATACTTCATACTAGTTTGATTTACTTATATCACTTCTTGAAACTATAAAGTATAAGTTGAAATTAGTTGAAATTTATGGAATAAAGAGACAAACCACAATATTGACAGAAACTCTAATAAGTGAATGTATCACCTTTAATTTTTTTTTTCTTCAAAACATTTAAAATAAATGTTATCAATATATCTTAAAAAACATTTTTGTACCACATTTTAAAAAGTGTTAAGAATATTTCTTAAAAACTCTAAAACTAAGATAGAAATTTACTTATGTCATGAAAATTAGAAATAATTATTGATTTTAACTATCGTCAAAACTCACTTATATAGAATAAAAAATATTTATTTTTTATTTTATCTTATTTCTTATATATATATTTTTTCATATCATTTTTAGTTTCACCATTTCACTTCTCGTTAAAAATATAAAAAAAAAGCTCAAAACTTGTCTGGTGAAAATAATACGTGAGGTTTCCAAATAAGGAGGATTTTTCCATATTAATTGGATATTTGATGGCATTAGAGTGAGTACATGTTCCATTTCAATTTGCTTATTTAGAAGAGAAAAAGGTAAATCTCACAAACAATGGTTCATGCATGGACAGAGAGCATATTCCTTTTGCCCAAACACCCTAAACCTCTTTTTTTTCCCTATTTTCTTCTTCTTCTTCTTTTGGAATTGTATAAAGTCATAACAAACAAACCTTATTCATACTTTTTAATATGTCTATACATGTTTGTGCAACTACCATTTCTCAAAATCTTACAATGTACCTCAAAATTGCATCCCTTTCAATCTCAACCTCCAAAAGTGACATTGCTAACAAATCAAACATGAAATTTGAGGAATACGAGGAGTGGAAACACAACTTCTATACATTTAAAATAAAAGATCCATTGCTTTAATTGTTGTATTTGGATATGATTTCTTAGCTAAAAAAAAAAAAAAAAAAAACTATCTCTATAAAGAAGGTATTATTCACTTGTTTTGAGTGCTTCTTCCTGTATCTCCAAGTAGTTCTCTTGGCATCTCTAAAATTTGCAAAACAGACAAAAACTCTTAATTTTGTATTGTGCAGACTATTTTGTCCTTGTATCCTAATTCTTAGAAACTCTTCTCCTTCCATCTCTGTTAGTCCACTGCGTGCAGCGCCTCTCCCTCATTCCGAGTTATGATTTGGGTGCCCATTTCAATCCGAAATCGTCGATTAACACTGCATTTTACAATCATTTGAGATAGGTATCATCTATTGTAAGATTTGTAGTGTATTTGGGGAGATTTCGTGTTTTGGAACTGTTTTTGTTACGAAACCACCCATTCCGCAACTTGTATACAGATCCGTATACAAGTTGAGGAATGAGTGGTTCCGCAACACGTTCGGACACCTCCCAATAAGTTGCGGAACCACCCATTCCGGAATATGTATACAGATCCGTATACATGTTGCGGAATGGGTGGTTCCGCAACTCATTGGGAGGTGTTTGAACGTGTTGCGGAACCACCTATTCCACAATTTGTATACGGATTCGTATACATGTTACGGAATGGGTGGTTTCGCAACATATTTGAACATCTCGTAGTGTTACTCCGCCGCGTCGTCGTTGTTCCACTCCGCCGCTGCCGTTGTTCCACGCCGCCGCTGCCGTTGCCGACGCAAACTTCCCACCCACACTACCACCCACAACCTTGTACCACCACCATCATCTCACCTTTGATCTCCCACCTCCATTTTCTGTTTTATAATATAATAATTTAATGAAGGGTAGACTTGGAAATTTTTTAAATTTTGGAGGTGTCCCAATAACACTTGGAAGTGCAGGAAGAAACACTCACTTGTTTTTTAGGCACATGAAGAGGCCAAATTTGTCTAAGCCTCGGCATCTAATAGCCTTCATAAGTAAAAAAAAATAAAAAAAATCTCAAAAGACATGATAGAAGTGTCTTTTGCTCCAAACACAATTGTTCTGGGGAATTTCCTTTTGGACCCATTTTTTCTATCAGCATCACCATTTTTTTAGATTAGTTTTTTAAATATACTACACATATATAATAGTTTATACTCTAGCAATGTAGACTTTATCTTATCGGATCAAATCATAAATTGATATGTTGACTTTTACTATAACTAGTTAATAGTATTAAAATATTAGACTTAACATTATTTATAATTAGTTAGCAGTATAAACAATATGTAAAAATTGAACTAAAAAAAGTAAGAGTGCAAAAATAAGAAGAGAATAGAAATAGAATCACTCGATAGCCTTATTATTCTTTAGTTCAAGGTCATAGTTTGTTCCTGCACTTTCATAAGTGTAAGAAAAATCTAATTTCTTTGGAACTGTAGAACGTGAAAAAAAATATTTTGTATACAAAACTATTATGAATCTGTATCATCTAAAATATATTTTAGATTTAGAAATATATTTTAGATTTTACAATTTAAAATTTAGAATATATTTTTAGATTATATAATTCAAAATATATTTTTACATAGGACAATTGAAAAATACGACTCATAAATTTAAATTTTTTCTTATAAATATATATATAAAGAACCCATACGAGTGAAAAAAAAGTGTGTTAATCCAAAATGTAAGGCCTTCGAGGTTTTTAGGCCTCACCCTTCAAACCCAAATGTGCTATTTGTATATTCATTTATAAATATTATTTTTGTCCTTGTCTAGTTGGAAGGAAAATAGATAATATAATTAGTTAGAGAGAAGCTACACTGAGGAATTAGTTACCATTTATATATATTTTTTCATTATTAAAGAGTATTTCCGTCGAATATATGAGATTAACCTTTAAAAATTTGACAAGTATGAAAGATATTCCCTTTCAATTTGACTTTTTTACAAAATGAAGAGCTAAAAGTCAAATCTCAACTATTCTAATTAAATGATTTCGATTTGAGTGAACTTTAATTGGTTATCGAGATTTGGATAAAAGCCACGAGAGATTAATATTTGATCAGAGGCAAGATTGGAACTTTCCCAGAAGAGTTTGAAAGCGCAGTAATTGGTTGAATGGATCAGAACATTTGATTTTTGACTTGGGTTTGTTTCCTGGGTACCTCCTTTTGGATTCTTATTCATAAGCCTCCAACAATTTCAAGAAAGACCAATTCAAAATCACATTGCTGCCATTGTTCTGAGTGTGAAATTGACCTTTAACTTTATAAAAAGTGATATGCAAAATTTGTGATTAGCTTAGTATTAATTTTAGGTTAATTGAGGATTAATGAGAAAAACTAGATGGAATCTTGAACAAAGATGCCAACCAGATAAATTGAGAAGCCAGCCAAATCCAACATCATAAATGCAATTCCAGCCAAGGTTCTAAAAGTTCACACAATGCCACCACTATCCTTTCTTTATCCATTTTTGCTGTAAACCATTACTTCACCCAAATTTAATAAACATGTAAATTTAGATATTACATAATTTTTTTTTAATTTATTATACTGATATATGATCATTTTAGTTAATTTTTTTATGATTATATTATTAAAATAACAGTTGCAGATTCACTGCATGCCATCCTGTACTGAGTAACAGCAGCAGATTCTGCATGTACGCCACGTGGCAAAATCATAAAGCATTGCTTATTTGGGTACTCCGTGCTGATTTAGTGGGATTAGGAAAAATCACTTTTTTGAAAATACAGTAATCGATTTTATGAATACCAGGAACAGTTGAAAAAAACGCAAAATAAAAAAATTAAACAAACGTCCTTTATTTAATTGACTTGACTAATTTTAACGGAGAATGGCGAATTAGGAAAAAATAATGGAAAAGTGGGGATAAAAAAAAGAGGAAAGTATCCGCGGTTTTGGAAACGGGCTTTCGAGTGTTGACTTGGCAAACGCAGCGGTAGTAGTAATAATAAATGTAAACAAATAACGTTTGGTGATGTTCATAAGATGTCTCTCGGTGAAGTCAAGGTTGTTCTTCCACGCAGACGTACAAGCACAAACAGAACATAACTTCACAAAACATTCTTCTTCTTCTTCTTTCTCTTCAAACTTCTTCTTCTTCATCCATTTTCTGCTCCAAACAATACAAACGCTGCAACCACACACACCGTCTTTGCTTTGAATTCCGAAAGGTGTGATTCTTCTCTTTCATAGCCGATTCCTGTTTCGGGGTTTTCCTCTCTTTGACTACTTCATCCGTTTTTTTTTTACTCGTTTTGCCGGTTACCCTTTTCTTCTTATGTGCACGCACGAACATCGAGACTGGGAAGTTTTTTTTTTTTTTTTTTTTTTTTTTTTTTTTAATTTTTTTTTGGGGTTCAACTCTCTCCCTTCTTGAACGGTGAGATTGCAGAGTCTCTCTGGAAGAAGGAGGTGATTGTGTATATATATTAAACCCAGAATTTTCTTTAATCGGTTTGATTTTTCGCATGCTTATCGCTTTTGTGGGGTTAATTGTCTTTAAAGTAGTTGTTGTGGTTGTTGGTATTATTATTACTATTCTTAATTGATTTTTTAGGGGGTGGGGCAACATGTTTAAGGTAGTTCTGCATGTTTGTTTCTCTGTCTGGCCAGTTATCTTTTTGGGGTTTAAACTTATATGTGATGTGTTGATGGTATAGAGATATAAATATAAATAGTATAAATAAGAAATTTGATACGTTTTCCTTCCACAAGTTCGAGGGTAATAAGATGCAAATGTAACCGTAACTTTTGGTGAAATGTTTTCTTCTTCTTTCTTTCCGTTTTGTGAAAGTGAAATTTGTTTTCGCCACATTTATTTGTTGGGAATGATATAATGTGCCGCTGTTGGTTTTGATTTGTGGGGTGGTTAGTGATTTTTCTGAATTTTTATTCGTTTGTCGGTGTTCCTGTTTGCACTTTGACTAATTGCATGTCATTTGTTGTTCTGTCACGCATCAACAGATTAAATAGGAATGTGTTTCCTTCATGGTGTGTATCTTTTAAATGTCCATGTGAAAAGAAATAACCTTTTATAGTCGAGAGGGGCTACTTTTTCTCGTCATTCCCTTTGTGGTTTTGGAAGAGACTGAGTATTTTTCTTCTATTTCATTTTATTTTATCATGTTGCTGCAAATTTACTTTCAAATGGCTTAGTGGTTCATGTCTAAATTCTATTTCCTTGTTTTGTCTGAAGTATTTTAATGGTGCAATTTATGTTTGTGTTCCTAGTTAGAACAATGAATGTTTGGTCATTATGTGCCTAGTCTTATTGATACTTCTTGCAGTAACTTAACTGTTCAATTTGAAACTTACCTCCAGAATAGAGGATCATGGGTTGCTTTGGCTTCTGCAAAGGAGATGACAGTGTTGCAATTGCTGACAGAGGACCTTTCATGCAAAACACTCCCACTGGTAAGCCGCTATTTCCAGTCTTTTTCTCTTCTTTAAATTTTCTGTTTAGAATTGTATGTTACATTGAATTTCATACAAGTCATGGATTCGTTGTCATGATTTGAAAGGCAAGGGTTCATGCTTTGAGTATACTGTCTGTTCAAACTCTCATATGATACAACAGCTCTTTGAACTTGCTTCTCATTTGCATTTCAAGTGTTATATATTTAATTTTGTGCCATTCCCGAGTGACACCTTCTAAATTTGGATCTTCCAAAAATAGCATGTCCTAACTTTACATTTACGCTCTACTCAGTCTGTGGTTTAAGTGATTGTATTAATTGTATATTTGTACTTCCGTTTGCACTTCAATAAATCTGCTTTACTTTAGTACCACTTTTGTTTGGCTTTAATTCTGTTAGTACAATGCAGGGAACGCCAGTTATCATGGCAGACATAATCCAGTGGCTGCTCCTCGGCCAATAAATTTTCAACCTATTGCTGTCCCTTCCATTACAGTGGATGAATTGAAGTCTTTAACAGATAATTTTGGCTCAAAATCTTTCATTGGTGAGGGTGCATATGGGAAAGTATATCAAGCTACATTGAAAACTGGGCGTGCAGTGGTAATCAAAAAGCTAGATTCCAGTAATCAGCCAGAGCAAGAATTTCTTTCTCAGGTTCGGATCAATTGTAATTGTAAATTTTTCCAATGATAAAATTAGATTGTAAGACATCATTGCATCACATTCTACATAGCAGCAACTATGTTTTCATTCAGTACTTATGGCTCCCAACTTCTATAGGTCTCCATCGTATCAAGGCTACGGCATGAAAATGTTGTTGAGCTTGTTAACTATTCTGTTGATGGTCCTTTTCGTGCCCTTTCCTATGAGTATGCTCCTAAAGGATCCCTTCATGATATTCTACACGGTAAGCCATACTTGTACTGTATTATCCCTTATTTTCTGCATGTTATACAGATATATTCAAAGTTTCAAACTTTTAATTTAATTTTAAGATTAATTCTGGCTGATTATTTTTATGCAAACTTGTAACTTGTTTAGGAACTGTAATTTTGAAAACAATGCCATCCTTGTGAATGAAACTTAATGCCAAGGGAATTATACTGTCAAGCAGATGTTTTTATCCTCATGCTCACCCACTAGTCTTGTAACTTTTACTCATTGGATGAAACAGCATGAAAAGCTAGTAAAGTTTTTTTTTGCCTTTGACATTGAAGCTGCTTTATATTTTTATATACAATTTAATGATAACTGGTGGGTATAGGACGAAAAGGTGTCAAGGGTGCACAACCTGGTCCATTACTCTCATGGGCTCAGAGAGTTAAAATTGCTGTTGGAGCAGCCAGGGGACTTGAATATCTTCATGAAAAGGCAGAGGTTCACATCATCCATCGTTACATTAAGTCAAGTAACATACTTCTTTTTGACGACGATGTTGCAAAGATTGCTGATTTTGATTTGTCAAATCAAGCCCCTGATGCAGCAGCACGTCTTCATTCTACCCGTGTTCTAGGGACTTTTGGTTATCATGCTCCAGAGTAAGTTATTCCTACTTGTTTGAGTGCATGCTTACTTCTTCACATAATGTTAAAATAAAATAATTTCTGCTTTAGTTAGAAGATGGAAAAGTAGATCAGAAGAAGAACATGAAAATCATAATTGAGCAAACTTAAAACTGATCCGTGGACAGTGATGTAATGAACTTCAATCCACTTTACAGATAATTATTATTTGGCTTATGGTCTCTCTTTACTTTTTAAAATTATGGCTTTTAGAACTTATTGGGCTTGTTCTTTTCTTATGGCAGATATGCAATGACGGGACAACTCACTTCAAAAAGTGATGTTTATAGCTTTGGAGTTATACTGCTGGAACTCTTAACCGGGCGTAAACCGGTTGATCATACACTACCCCGAGGACAGCAAAGTCTTGTCACCTGGGTACCAATATTTACTTGTTTTGTGTTCTGTTAATATTACTGTTGTGTTTTCTTCCCCTTTCAAATTTGGATTTTGCACATTTTGTGATTCTTGTTCGATGGTTTTATCAGGCAACACCAAAGCTCAGTGAAGATAAGGTGAAGCAGTGTGTTGATGTTAGACTAAAGGGAGAGTACCCTTCAAAGTCCGTTGCAAAGGTAATTAGATTATATTCTTTGATATGGAATATTGTCTTTTAGTTAAACTGTGATATTCCAAAACACTTGCTTTTGCACATTTTTCTTGCAAACCTTTTATTCTATTCTCAACAAGCTTAAAAGAAATATATGCCACTTTGAACTTTTTTTCCATAACTATTTGATGATAGAAATATGTGAATGGTCTTTGATGTCATCTAAAATGTTGCTTTCATATTTTGCAAAAGATGGCTGCTGTTGCTGCGTTGTGTGTACAATATGAAGCTGAGTTTCGGCCAAACATGAGCATTATAGTGAAAGCTTTACAGCCTCTACTGAATACTCGTTCTACGCACTCAAAGGAATCACCAAACATGTAAATTCCAAAATCATTCATTCCTTCTTTCAGATTGCAGATTGCGTTGACCAATTGTCCTTGTGACAAGTGTCAGTGATTACTAGTTTTGAGGCATACAGTATTAAAGTACCACTTGTGTTATTATATTTGTGGCTCAACTAAATGATGCTATATAAATAGTGATGTAGGTGACAGGAGCCTATCATAGATGGCTAAGTTTATGGCTTTTTTATATTTTATTTTTATTTTTTGTTCGGATTTCCCTTTCTACAAGCCATGTAAAAGTGACTATATATTACTATATTCTTTTCATGGACAACACATGATATCTGGTTGAATTGTAATTTTTAACTTAGATTTCTTCTCTCAAACTAGAATCATCTTTAAGGTGTTTGACAGCATCAATGTGAACTGTGAATTTAATACGCCTTAGATTTACTTTTTAGATCATGTTCCTTTATATGGACTCGGAAAATGTTTTATAAAAAAATTCCGTTAAATTGGTCATAGGATTACCATAACTACGAATGATGATTTTTTTTTTTTGATAATTTTCGGTATATGTATCATTTGTTGTTTTATTAGTGATTTAACGCGGTTAGGTTGAAGGAAGTTTATAAATGAGAGAATGTTAAAAACAAATCATGGTAGAACAAAAAAAAAGTTATCAATTTTTTTTCCCTTTTATAACTCAAAATATCTCTTCTTTTTAATTCAATAAAACTAAATTTGTATTAAATGACCCCATTCTCTTATTCCATCAACGTTATTTTTCATTTAACCATAATCATCTTAATTATGAAATAATAAAATTATAAAAGATTAAGACATTCAGTTTTACTTATTCCTTAAATTAATAAAAAATTATGGATTTTAAGGAATCTATCTTTTGGATTACCTCCATAATTACATCATTGAAAACATTTGGTTTAATGTTTGAACAAAGTTTATCTTCTTAGAGTAAAGGTATATGTTCTTCTTTAGCAAAATGGAACCCAACTTAGATAAAAAATGATAAAACTTGTGATTCTGATTCAAATTCAATGCTACTTTATATTCTAATTCACTAGATTGTCCACTGGTACCTATTGAGTCCCACAATGCAATGGTGATGATTGAAAAATGGAAAAACGAAAAGAAATTATGAATTTAAAAAAAAAGAATAAATAAAAAAACATGAATCTCTTTAGAGACATTTTTGTTTATTCAATTTCCTGTGTTTCAATTGAACAATCTACGGTATTATAATCATTTCTCCATGTCCTGTTCTGTGATTCAAACAGAAGCTCTCACAATGACACGTGTGCTCCTAGTTAGAAAACAGGTTGCCTGCATTGCTGCCAGCCTCAATATTTTGTCATTCAAAATGCATATTAGAAGACTCTAACTTTGTTCACACTGAAAAGTCCATACCTAACTCCCCACAACAAGACAGGCATGAAAACTGATTCATAGTTTCACCTATCTCTAACAAAATCCACCTACTTATTTCAGTAGTTTCACATCAACTTAAAGTTTGATCCTTTTTATTGTTAATAAACCAAATCACTCTTACATGTCTACAAAAGTTAACAAATGGTTATCATAGTTTAGCGTAAGTTATAATTGACCTTAATCTAACCAAGCTAATGTAGGTAAACAAAACAAAAAGCCACTAAACAAAGAAATGGTAGAAGCAAACAGGTGAACCACTGGATTCAAAATAGTTCAGCTTTATGTAGTCTCTTTTGTTATTATAAAATGGTAAGTTCTGCCTTCATCAATTATCATCACATTGTTTTAGCTTGAAGACTTCTGATTAATTGCTGAGATGGCTGGTGTGATGAAGGAGCGTGAAGGGGCAGAGATAGTGTATGGTTCTGAAGAGTGTTATCGCCACTCCATAGAGCTCTTGGAAGAGTTGGGTTTTCCAAAGGGTGTTCTTCCCTTGCAAGACTTGGTGGAGTGTGGCAGAGTTAGAGAAACTGGGTTCGTGTGGATGAAACAGAAGGCCCCTTATGAGCATTTCTTTGAGGGAACCAACACGAGGGTGAGTTATGCTGCGGAGGTCACTGGCTATGTGGAGAAGTTTAGGATGAAGAAAATGACAGGCATTAAGAGCAAGCAGATGCTGCTATGGGTGCCAATATCTGAGATGAGCATTGAAGATCCTAAGGGGAAGAAGATACTCTTCAAGACCCCTGTGGGAATAGGAAAGTCCTTCCCTATCATCGCATTCATGACCCCAGAGGAAAAGGAAAAGCACCTGCTGTTGCAGGGCAAAGAGATTGAAGAGTGATTATTCATGAACTGATACATGATTCGAGTGAGATCTTCATTAATGAATAATGAGCAACTAGAGTATTTAAGAAAATTTTACTGCTTTAATTTCAATGCAATTTTTATACTACGAATGGTAGGAAATTATTGTTGGTATCAATAAGATAATTATTATAAAAATCATCAATTATTTTATATATAACTGTTTGTTTGTTATTAGATGACAGTGTAAAATTCCTTTATACTCCTGTTATAGATGCTATCTGTTTTCTTTAATTTTATTTTTGTTTACTGAAGAATTGAATGGTATGTTATGAGATGAACATCAAGTTACTCAATACCAGTGTTAGAATGCTGAATATGGAGACACTTGAGTAAGTTGTTGTTGGGCCTTTTATGGCTGACATACATATTAGTGGAGTCTAAGATGATATTTGAAACATGATTATTTTCCATTCATGACAAGGTATCTATCTGCTACGTCTGCATATATACACAAATGGAAAACAATACTCTTAATAACTCAAATCAGAGGGCCTACACCTTTCCAAGTTTAGCTGTTTGTGTAAATCAAAAGTTGGCACTGATACTCGTTAAATTATAGAAATTTGAAAAACTAATTAGGCCAACATGTTTGCTTTGTTGGGAGCACTAGATGGGGAAAGCGTTTCAATTTGTGTGAATGAATGTCATCTTGAATGTGAATTTCCATATTGAAAAGAAATGAACAAATTAAGCAATATAAGTGGAAAAGATCCATAAATACAATATTTTAGAGTTTTTGTATCGAATATGATTTGTTTTATTTTTTGTAATTTGATTGCTGTCAATAAATGAAAAAATGTGTTTTAAGTTGATTAATAATTCATTTAAAGATTAAAATATGATTCTTAAATTCTCTATAGTGTCTGATCTCATTAGGGAATCCAAACTCCAAAATAAATCATAAGGATAAAATAATTTGATGTCTTACTATATATTCTAATTTAGAATGCACACGCACTTTATTAACAATCTAAGGTTCTTATTTTACCATTTTTGTTATTGTTGCCACTTCCAAAATTATCTTTATTTTCATTATTATCACATTTAAACCTGATACATTGAATTTGTTAATAATACATCTAAAAGGTAGTATCGGTGAACCACCAGTTTCATATTACCGATTCATAAGAAATAATCATAGTGCTGTGAAGAAAACCAAAAATAAGCATTATTTGAGTTTCAATGTTTTGGGTGGGTATAGAAGTGGCTGCCACCACAATTAGTGGAGAGAGGCTACCATAAGCATGCTACCTTAATAATCAAGAAACTTCGTCACTGTAATTATAGACAATAACCACATCTTCTGTCTTTCACTCTTTGGTAGAATTTTCTGATAATCTTCTACACAAGGAAACATGAATTCCTTGTGATCCTAATGAGTGGTGAAACAAATAAAAAGACAAAGGGAAATGTATGAATAGCAATGATCTGTACACACTAGTGTAATGTAAGGGATCTTTTTAATCCCATATTAATACACAATAATCTACATTCTAACATCTATATCTGTGCTATAACAACAAACAGGTATACAAACCATCCCAAAGAAACTCATTCCTTTTCCATGTCTTTGCTGTCAAACTTGGCAGTTATCTCAGAAGCTCAAAAGAATGCAAAAAATTGCCCTTCAAGAGTGTCCCTTATCCTGGAATAGGCACTTTAGCTTTAAGATTCGTGGCTCTAATTCTTTTGGTTCCTTCTGCCATTGGACTTTGATTCTGGAGTGTCACTCTTCTCTGTATCAGAAATCTCCTTCTGGGCCTCCACTTCCATATTCCCTGTTTGACTCTTTCGGCGTCTTCGATCCTGTAATGTAACGCACTTCGTCAGAGAAACATACCATGTTTCTTAACAAAAAGAGTTTAATGGCTGTTGCAAAGGAGCGTGATGGAATGTTCTTGTTAAAAGAAGAAACAACTGCCACAAAAGTTGGAAAGTTCTTGTGATCTGATATCAAACCTCGCGGGGTATGGGATATTCCTCTGATTCGAGCATGCGGACAACTTGACTCATCTTTGGTCTTTTCTCAGAATCTGGATCAACACACCTCAAAGCAGTCAAAAGGGCACGTTTAAGGGCACTTGTTGAAGGCCTGGTCTCAATGTTAGGGTCTACCACCTCTTCTGCTCGCCTATTCCCAACCATCATCTTCAGCCAGTCAACTAAATTTACCTACAATAACCATCCAATGATCAGACACAGTGTTGAGGGAAGTTTGATAAGTCCTAAGTATGATAAGATAGTGTCATGAAAACAATGTAAAGTCACCAACTACTACATGAAAATTTATAATGTATGTCCTTCTTCACATTTTAAATTTAAGTGAAGATATGTACTAGTGAGAAGTTCCTTAATTCTTAACAATTAGACAAATATCCACATGCATATTAGAGTCTTGATTTCTTAAATTCTTTACAGGATCAGTGACACACCTCAGCTGCTGGTCGGCTATAATCCACTGGGTCCCTTCCGGTGATCGCTTCGAGGAGTAACACCCCAAAGCTATAAACATCACTCTTCTCATTTAGTAAGCCAGAATTGGCATATTCTGGAGCCACATATCTGAAAAATGCAATTGAAACACGAAAAAGAAGAACACAGTGGAAATTGGGTCAATTTTATAGAGCTTTTTCATAAATATTAAGGTAAAATGAAATGCTTGATATTCCATTTAATCTGGTGATCAGTGTGAGATTCAAGGATAAATTGCTGAGAAAATTTAACCTAAGAGATTAACTGTACAATTATCCATTTTGCACTATAAAATATACTAAAAAAAAGTAAAAAGAGCAATAGTCAGTGTCTTATAAAATGAAAATACCAAGAAAAAATACTACTGAATCATAAAGAAGTCCCTAATATGTAAGCATTAGAAAGACAACTTACCCAAAAGTACCCATTACTCGAGTTGTGATATGGCTTTTTCCAGCACCAAGTAACTTTGCCAGCCCAAAGTCAGATATTTTGGCATTGAAGTCATCATCAATTAGAATATTGCTTGATTTAATATCTCGATGTACAACTTTTGGCTCAATTGCCTCGTGCAAGTAAGATAGCCTGTGATACAATCATAAATCAGTAAAGGAAACTCACCAAAACCAAAGAAGGGCATAAAAAAAAGGGAAAAGTAAGACAGTGCTAAACAAGCATACGCTTTAGCTGTTCCAAGAAGAATTTTAATTCGAGCATCCCAAGTAAGAAAACCATACTGCCGCATGGCTCCATGAAGCCATTGCTCTAAATTGCCATTGTTAACATACTCATAAACCAACAACCTGAAATGAACAGGGAATTCACTAGGGGTCAATAATCCAAATGATAAAACAGTACCCAACTATGCAACTATAAATGAAACAATGGACACTATTTATTAATAAATTCTGTTGTAAAAGTTCTCAATATCATTGTTGCAGTTAACAGATTTACAAGATACTACAAAAATTATTTTGTAAACTATTTCAATCAAATGGCCAATCCATGATGACAGCAGACACAAACAGTTAAACACACATGCATGCACAATTGGTGACAAATGACAATTCATCTTTGCCGATTCCAAAAATAAATAGAATAAAACAATAGTGGATATCCGAATGTTTAACCGAAATATAATGACAAAACAATATGCTACCTGTGAGTCCCTTCAATGCAATAGCCCAAAAGTCTAACCAAATTCTTGTGTCGCACATGGCCAATAGCCTCAACTTCCACTCTAAATTCCTTTTCAGCTTGTCCTCTGCATGATGGGCACCAACAGTATTAGATTAAACTAACCCGAAGAAGACATGCTAATGAAAAATAAAACAAGAGATCAAAGACTAGATTGAAGCTGAAACTAAACGCAACAGCTGTGACATAATGCTTAAACAATTAAATGTCAAGACTTACAGATTATTGAGTAGCTTCTTGACAGCCACAGGGCTCCCATTGATTAACTGGCCTTGATAAACAACTCCATATCCACCTTCACCAATAACATTGTCTTTGGAAAACCTGTTTGTTGCAAGTTCTAGGTCCCTTAATGTGAACCAGTGTCCCCATCCAAGGTGAGAGAATTCAGGCAGACCAGACAAGGGAGATGGTGCAGTTATAGGATGTGAAGACGACCTGTAGGTAGAAACAGACTTGGCACCACTGTCTTCACCTGATTGAGAGCCACCGTCATCTTTCTTAAGATGAACAAATGAGCCCGATTGACTGCTATTTTCCCCATTCTTTGGTTGGATCAAAACCTTTTCAGAATCCCTGTCACTGAACCTGTCATACAGACTCATAAAAGCTCCATTCTGAGGATGATTATTGGATGAAACTTGATCAACTCTAATTTCCTTGATTTCATCTGAAACAGATAGCATATGGCTAAGGGGAAGCATGCCAGTGACTCTTCTGGATTTCTTTCGTGAAGTAAGACATATTGATACCACCACAAGAATGACTATAATGAACAACCCAACCAGTATCCCCATTAGTTCCCATGCTTTCAACCCAAATACAGAGGTTTCCTTGGACAGCCCCGAACTTAGATCAGATGCCATTCGCAGCTGCCAATATATACCTGCAGAAGTCAATGTTATATATAAGAAATCACTCCAATGCACGCAGCAAATCATGTTTCAAAATAAAGCACATTATTGGCAAATTCCTCGCACCATGCATACAACTATTTTGAGAAAGAGAATCTCAAATCCAGTCAAACCAAATTCCAGAAGGAAACTAAATTTTTTGATATCCTTCTCATGAGTAAAAGCAAAATAGAAAAGGGAATTCATTTGTTAAAAGAAACTCAGTTCCCCAATACAAGTGCAAATGGAAAGAAAACTAAATTGACCATGACAAACTGAGCATTCATATCCCAGAAAACCAAATCGAGAATCAACCATAGCTGTGAAATGCAACAAGTTGACTCAAAAGCTTTTAGACATCACAAATCTCAAGTGTATAAAATCGGTTTTATGTAGCACTCAATAACCAAATTAGAAAGAAAGACCAAAGCCTCGTTCAATTTGTACACATGAAAAATGAGGCAAACAAAACTTCAAATTATCGAACCAACCAAAAAACCAATGACCAAAACAACCCATTTGAGACCATCCCTTTGTTGTTACCTTCCAGCAACTTAGCAGAGATTCAAAGAGAAAAACACTGTTCACAACCAAAATCCTTCAGAAATTTTTCTGGAGCCTCTTTTCTGACCCCGAATCTACTTAAACGCTAGATCTCTTATGCAGTCAAAATCTGCTCCTGGATGTGAACCCGGTGGCAAATGCCCAGTCAAACCCCATTGTCAAAATATGATTTTGGTTTGTGGGATTCCTCAACTGTGCCAATGGGTCTGTATTTCCAATCTCAAAAATGAACCTTCTCAGAGGAGCAGCATTCCCCCCTTCTCACACAAACAGAAAGGAGAAGGTAAAGACAAGGCACCGACCCTCCTGTGTTGTGCAGTTGTAGGAGGGAATTGAAGAACACAAGAGACACATGAAATTGTGAGAAGAGGGAAATGGTGTGGTTGGGTTAATAACAAGGCATGGAATTATCAGTGGTAGGTGATAGGCAAGTGACATGGACTCACATTGCCATATGGTAAAAAATAAGCATCAAATTGGAAACTTTCTTTGCTGTTTCTTCAAATTTCTTCCCTCCCCCACATCCTCTCTCTCTCACATTCCCTCTGTGCGTATACCTTTCCCTTTCTAATTTCTATTTCCACTCCCTTTTTTTATTGTTTTTATTATTCCTAAGGTTTCTTCAGACGGTGACAGATAAACAGATGCTTCCATGGTACTATTTGACATTAAATACACAAGTGTGGAAAGCGAAAAACAAACAGTGGAGTGAAACTTTTTAGACACACTAGTAACATTGTTAATTATTGCAAAAATTACTGCTAATCATGATGTTAAAACTGATAAATTTATGACATTTAGACTAACTGTTGCAGTTAATTTATTTTACATTACAAGTTTTTAATATCTGTTTCTTTTTCTTTTCTTCTTTCATATAACAAGTCAAACGTCAATTTTAGAATATCACTGTTATTGCTACCAGTTTTACATTACAGAGGAAGAAATATTTGTAAAATCAGTGTGATCTTGAATACTGCATATTTGTAAAAAAATAAAAACAAAAAGTTGAAAATGTCAAATGAACAGACTTCACACCAAATAAGCCTAAAGTCATTTGTTTTTGCAAATTCCCATTTCCTTGAATTGCGTAAATCACTAAATTTCATTTGAATCTCTATATTTAATGAGACTTTGTTATCTCATTCAGTAGGCTGGATAGTCAAGGAAACAGACTGGACACCATACCACTTTTTCTCATACCTATAATGCCCCTATACCCTATTCTTCAAGTCCTTATCCTATGCATCCTAGTTGGGGAGGATCTAAATGTAATCTTCTCTTCTTACCATATGCACATTAAAACTTGGACAGTCTTCTCATCATCACCCTTATTCCAATCAATTCTAGTTTCCATATTCTGCTTTCTTCTTATTCCAAAAGAGTAGGGCAAAAATGAAGAAGAAAATGGAAAGATATAAAATTTAAGAGTCTGGTTTTTCCTACTGTAAAATTGTATACTTTCTAGTTACATAAACTATTTACTGATCTATATAGATAAACAACTCTGCACTTCATCATACTAAATTCAAACGCATATGTAACATAATTGGTTGGACTCCGTATGAGAAACTATATACAAATGGATAAACGTGCCGTTTTAGTTTATGAAAGTTCAAAGTGCTGTCATGTGAATTCTGATAATAGTTTATTATCATATCACTTTAATCTCTAAATTTAATGCTTACTATCACTTCGGTTTTTAAAAATGTGTTGATATCATGCATGTTTATTTCTCAGTCAACATACATTCTTAAGTCACAGTATTTTCTTTTAATAAACTTTTTAGATATTAAAGTAAGGACTAAACATGGTATATACACCTATATATATTTCTAATTAATCAATATAATGTTTACAACAGCATGATACCGATTGTACCAAACTGATAATCTCAGAAGGAGCAACTCTTTGATGAAGGAAGTACTACTGGTTCATACCTAACTAGGGATAAGGGTGTTGTCCAGTTTGATGTGAAAGAGATGGTGTAGAAGACAAAAAATGTTATAATGTGATGAGAAATATATGACAAATTTAACTTATTAAGGCTATACATTCCCTACTGTATGGAGCAATGATTGGTTTGGAAGGCTTAAGCTTATTGCATACATTCCATAATATATACAGATGACACATATAGGCCTGTTTCAGTGATTTTCTTTTGTGGTCCCATGCATGAAATCATATTTCTTTTGAGAAAATTATGATTCTGGTTTGGAAGCAGTGTGACACAGCTAGATCAATTCTTTCATATGCTCAGAGGTGCATTGCTTCACATTCCAGTTAAATGTAATTCTTTTATGGATTAGTGTTAGTGATTATAAAGTTATCATTCTATTTACAGAGAATGTCTTGTTATCAAGCTAAAAAAGAAGGAAAAAGGAATGACTTGTTATCATCATGCCCTCCATATTATACATGTAAGGTAATAAATAGTAAGTTAATTGTGGTGTGTTGTGCAAATATTTTAAAAATTAAATAAAAGTAAAAATGAAATAATTCAAATAAATTCGAAAGAGACAAGGCTTTTGAAACTAAGAAAATAATTGTAGGAACACATTGCTAAAGTCAAACATATTATCAATATTTGAAAGTTGATTCAAATTGTAAGATTTATTAAAATTTAACATGTTAAAAATAAAAGCATCTCCAATGATACATTACAATTTGAAATTCAAATAAAAATAACAAATAAAATACAATTTGTAAAGAGTAAAATTTAGTTAAATAGTCAATGTTAGGCAAGATATCAAATAACGTCTATCAATACTCTTATTTGACAACAAAGACTCGGATTTATAATAAAAAAATATATTTTTCCAGTAACTTTTGTTTATTATTATTTAATTATAAGAATTACATGACTCAAATATCAAGTATTGTGTAAAATACTAATAAGACTCCTTTCACTCAACTACTTAATATAATATTCCATTTAGTATGCATGCATGCTACTCATGTGTGTTTATACTTTCTTTCTTTATTTTTTACAATGTGAACCATATTTTACTTATTTGTACTATGAAGGACTTAAATCTTACCGATTTGAATTAAATTGTTCATCTAAAAAGACGCGTATTGTGCTTTAAATATAGGAACTGCAAAGCATAATTATTTATGTTATTTTATTTTCTTGAACAGATCTTGCAGTCAATGCCTCTTTTGAACACTGATTAATCATTGTGTTTTTTTCTCCATAATTTTGTTTTAAGTTTGATTTATATAGTTGGTGAATCGTGTGGTGCTTCTTTATTCAATTTAAATGGGCCCAGTGAAAAGAAAAGTTAGCAGAAACAAAAGTGATATATATATATATATATATATATACATACCATGTTAAAGCATAACTTTATTTTGATTTAATAAAGCTAGTGCCATGCTTAAGTATGGTTCATTGTGGTGTAAGCGTAACTAGGAAGAGTTCCAGCATGATTAATGTTTCTAGTTAGTGCAAGAATATTTTTTGCTTCTTCTTATGTTCCTTAATACAATTAAATTAATCTTCTGTTTCATTTGACAAAAAACCAGAATCTTATGCTACACATTTTAAACACACAACAAAAGGTGCATGTGAAACATTTTTCAGTTTATTAATTTATTCATATGGGAAACGTTCAATTTTTGGGTTCTCTTTAGTGGAACGTCTTTAGCCATTGATAAAATATAATGCAAGATTTTTCTTTGACCAGACAGACACATTATAAAAGTTGACAAAGGAGGGGTGTTTATGAACTAAGAAACATTTCATGTAATTGCATTTTTTTTTTGTAGATAGCTATGGAACATTGCTTAATTATTGTGTTTACTTGGATGCACGAAATATTGTTGACAGGGTGTACTCAGGTTTTGGATAATTGAAATTATAATCAACTTTATTTTGTAAACCCTAAACTCTAGAAATTATGTATGTGATAGTGAACATGTTCGTGCTCACCATTTTCTTTCATTCCCACAGTTTCTTTCTTCAAAAAGGGCACTGAGTAAAACTGGTATTTCTTCATGCAGTCAAATTGTTCTTTTAACTTCATAAAGTTTGAATTCAGCCTATGTATTTGCATTATATATTTAGGGGGGAATTTTTATCTATTACAATGATTTTATTAAATTTAAGTAAGAGTATTTTTTTCTAATTAATTTCTTCGAACTAATTGAAGTAAACACTAAACTAGCTTGATATATATAGGCTCCAACAATTTTTAATATAATCTTCAAATAAAAGATATTTGATTCTTGAAAAAATCTAAATGATTTTATTTTGATTTAATTGTATGATTAGTTCTACCTTATGCTAACGATTAGTTTCGCCATTGAGGATTGCATACGAATTCAGTGTCGTTCTGTTAAATATAAACAGTAAATTTTAAACATATATATATATATATATATATA
>Ga0209489_102868_pt1 | contig 34418 bp, 17 predicted proteins | sample SiratrowhiteBW_FD_187527 | JGI IMG/M metagenome (GOLD analysis project Ga0209489, IMG submission 187527) | Root nodule microbial communities of legume samples collected from California, USA - Siratro white BW (SPAdes) (version 2) | ecosystem: Host-associated > Plants > Roots > Nodule | place...
ATAAAATAATAATAATATAATTATATATATATATATATATATATATATATATATATATATATAAGTATTTTGTAGTGAAGACTTATTTATAATTTAAGTATAAATGTAATGCCATAAAAACAAAAAGCTTTGATAAATAAAGAACTAATTAAACGTAACATCATTTTAATCCAAAAATTTATGGACAAAAGTAGCCGGATTTAACCTTTAAAACTTATCTCAATTAAAAATAAATATTAAATTAAATTCAAATGGCTACGAAATAAAAATAGTAAAGAAACTAGGCGTATACCTTTATCAATTTATATTTGATTATGCACGAGTTGTACCAATCAGAAATCCTGAACTTTAATAAAGATAGAACATCAATTAAAATATTATCTACATATAAATATTTTAATATATATATATATATATATATATATATATATTTATTTATATATATATTTTAATATATATATATATATATATATATATATATATATTTAGGAATAAATATATGTCATTACATTTGGATGTATGTTAGCTAGAGTAAAAGTTGACTCGGTCAAACTAAAAAAAACTAATTTTGTTAACTTTTCTTTTTCATAAACTAATCATATACGCCAGTCGTTATATCCAAACAAAATAAATATTAAATTGTTTTTGTAATTAATTTAACTATACATTAGGATGATGCAAATAATTTAAAAGTTATAAATAATTGATTTAATTAATCCGATATAACCATCTTAGTTTTGGAGGTATATAACATCTTCATGCACGTAATTGATAAATCTCAAGATCTGTGTTTATACAATAATGTGAGATAATATATATATATATATATATATATATATATATATATATATATATATATATATATATATATATTAAAAAAATATTTGAAGCAAAGACAAAACAGTGGTATGTATTTTAAATTGTTTTGAGTATGGTAAACTACATTACACGCCAAAACATCCCACTCCTTTCTTCTGGTGAAGAATCCTTTCTTTTGGCAGCTTGTCATTATTTCTGAAAATGCCAACCATGCATAACTCATTTCCAGTCTTCCATTTATACTTTTATCATTCTACAAAATGTTCACCACCATTCAATTCGTGCATGGTCCTGAGTATCTGATTCTTTGTACTAAGGGCTCGATCAATGCATCCAACGGTGGCAATGAAAAACAAATTTCACCCTTAATTATTAGCTTTGCACAATAGTAAAAAACAAGTTCACTTGTTCTGATTCTGTGGAGTTTGAAGGAATCAAGTATTTTGATCCTTGTCACTTCCTTTTCTGCAGAGAATTGGTGGCTACCATTTCTCTTAAGCTAAATGGATGGAAAAAGAATGTAGCATATACCGGTGAAAGCAAGAACCTAAAACATTGTAATGTAAGATTATTGAAAATTCACGGATTGCATTATTTGGTCTAAGATTCAGCTAAAATCTTAAATGTATCTGAAAGTAACATTGTTGTATGTGAATAAGTTTTGGGTCCGTTGAAATTATTCGAACTTTTTGTATGAAAGGGAGAAGGTACGGATAATTTTGTTGGGTTAGGAAGAAAGCCAAAACGAAATCACATCCATTCTATTTGGTTTTGGTGGGGCATGTTATATGCCTCAACGGGGAACCATTAGAATAAAAATCTTTGCATTGATCTCAAAGCAAGAAAATGACACCAAAACGCTGAGAAAGAGAGAGAGTAAAAGCAAAAAGGACTTGTGAGTCCTTCTTCGAAATGCTATTTCACTAACAATGGACACCAAAAGTTGAATTCTGAAACCTACATGTGTTTTATTTGCATATATGCGTGTGTGGACGTGTTTTATTCAAAGTGCGACAAAGTGGCACACGTGTTGTTGCTGTTTTCAACTGATTAAGAAATGCTTTTAGACCAATATCAGCTTCACTCAATAATTAATTCCTATTAGCCACTCATATTCAATTCCTGCAAAAGCTTCAGGTTGCAGAAACAAGCAAAACAATAGAACAGATTTAGTTACATATCAATATTAATATGCCTTGCGTTATAAGTTCTAATTTCAGTGAGATTATTGTAAACAAGCATTAATATTAAATTGTTTTCTAAGATACATTATGTTTTTGCGAAAGCAAAAAATAAATATTTTGCATGCAAACTACTCTTTAAAAGTTATCTCAACTTATTTTCAATTTTTATATAAACGAATTCTGGCTAATGAATAAGTTTAGTTTAATATTTTTTAAGCAGACGGGATTCGAGTTTGATCCCGCAATTACTTTATCTTATATATTTAGTTGCTTCCTATTTATAAGATATTTTCATATAATTGTTTATACATTTTATAAAATCCATTTACATTTATCTGTTACATTAATTTTTTTAAAAATATTCTTAATCGGTTTACATATTTTCATGAAAAAATATAACAAATTAAAATAATGATATAAATTTTCTGTCATAATATGATTTTAAAATATGAGTAATCACAAATATTTATCTGAAAATATCAGAATAATAATAAAAATTGTCAACAATTTTATTAATATAAATTAATTTAACTAATTTTCTTAAAGGTTGTATAATAGATTCCTTAAATAGTTACAAAGAGAGCACATTTTTTTTGTTCTCATATTTAGAAGAGAGATCCAAGTCATGGAAGAATCACAAAGAGGTAATGTTTTTAAGATGAATTTAACTTTTCATATACTTTTAATATAAAAATGTATCAATCTTTGACAATGAATCAGAACCGCTGAGCCCTTTTGATCGTTGAAAGTTGAACATGAAAGTAATAATATTAAGAGTCAACAATTTTGAATTGTTCTCATTAAATTAGATTTGATCAGTGAATTTATTCTTAATCACTAAGTAAGGAATGTGGAGTAAGACTTTCTTGTTGAAGAAATTCGCCGCCATACCCTCCTTAGACTTTTGACAACTGTGAAAAAGGTTCTTTTTCCCTAATAAATAATATTTTATTTTGTATTTTTAAAGTAAATTTGCTCACTTACACACCAATTAACTTTACGTAATGATATAAAATAGTTTGGTTTTAAGTTATCTCTTCAAATATAAATTGAATAAGGGACATGACAAGTTTTAGAGTTGAGTTTAATCTAATTAAAATAAATAAATAACTAGTCATAATAAACTTAGTTGAGTTATTATTTTAAAATGATTTAATTCAAATTAACCTAATTTTAATTGGATCAGGTCCAATTAATTAATAATTTAATTAATTAGAAAAAGTTTTTCAAGATTAAAAACAAGGAAAAATAAAAAAATTAAAAGAAAAAAAATTAATTCCACAACTGAATCGCCCTTCACACATGTACATATATGTAACGGTAAACTAATATTTTAAAATAATTACGTAGTATCTTTTAAAATTTTATTAAACATGTAGTACCAAAAACTAATATATAACTCATAAAGAAAATATAAAAATTCTTCTTTAAATTTTTCATTTATTTTAGTATTTGTAATAATGGCACACAATCTGTGTTGTATGTTTAATATCATGATTTATTAGAATCACAAGGTTAATTAATTTTTTAATTTTATTGTTTATTTATTTATTTATTTTTAATGTGATTCCATCATTAATAAAATGTTCACTAAAGTTTCTTAACTTAAAAATGGCAATAATGTGACCACTTTTTCCCTAGTTAGTAGCAGTAAAATTGTTAACGAAAAAACTATTAACAAGTTTAAATTAGGCACAATGCAATTTATAAAATTAACAATATTGTTTTTAACATATGGAGGGATTACATTGTTGTATTGTTAAAAAGTTTAGAAACTTGATTGAAAATTGAAAGAGTCATATAGTTACATTTTTAACACGGAGGAATTTGATTGATTTTTTTAACGGAGGAATCAAATCGAATAAAATAAATAAATAATAAGACCAAACGGTAATTGAGTATATGTGTATATATTATTTTAAAATTCAATTAAATTGAAAATACTATTAAAAGGGCAAAATGCTTATTAATGAGTAAAAACCATTTTTCTTCCAATAAGATATAGGAGGTGATAGGTCTGTAAATAATTCCGTTGATCACATTGGTGTTTTTACCATAATTCCTTATTAACTTTGTTAGTCATGTGAACAAAGTGTTAAGGTGTCATGTTTCTCATGGAACACAACTGTTGAAGTCAAAGAGTAACTCACAGTTTCATCATTATCTAGTGAAACCTCAATATTCACAAAACAACTTATTTTTTTTATTAATCCTTAGTCTGATTAAAGTCTACATCTAGAGATTTTATAAAATTATATGACACATGTTATGTTATGAGTAAACTCTCTTTATAAATAATATGATATTTAATAGAGGTATTTTTTTATTTTTATTTTTATATTTCTTATTCTTTATTGTCCAGAATCAACAATTTATATGTTATAAAATATAATTATAATCGAGTTTAGAAGATCAGAAAATAAGAGAAAATAAGGTAGAAATTTCAATTAAATTAAATTTTTATTTGTAATTATCCTTTAGATTCTCATAAAAAAAGTATGTTTTTATTTGGAATGCATTTAATTAAATATAATAAATATATTTTAACATAAATTTTAATAAAAAAAATGTATTTATATAGTCTGAGGAAAAAAATGTCAGCACGTGTTATGTAAAGATTCAGAAAGTTGTTAAGAAAGAATGAGAAAATTAAATAAGGAGGAAATTCTGCCTGGCTCTTGAAATCAACTCAATATTGAAGCATTTAACGTGTTCTAGCCACAATATATTAAAATAATAAAATAAATTTAAACAATAAAAATTGCACTGTATGAGTAAAAAATGTTTTAGTGACCTTAAGAAAACATTTATTGCAGATGATATAAATAATTGTAATCATTGCGAAAAATATTAACGTAAATAGGATTTGTCGTATACATTATGTATTACTAAATTAACAAATATTAATTAATATTTTTAAAAATAAGGAATAAATCGAAGAGTGACCTTTTTTACTTAAAAAGTCATGCATTAAAAAGTCATAGAAATCTTAAAAGCACAATAAAGCAAAACTACATTAAATAGAGAAATGCTAACCTCTAATACTCGTGAATGCATGTTATATGCATAATCAGAACTTGAAGTTTAGAATACAAAGACAAGAAACAAAATATCTTTTAGAAAAGTAAGCAATGTTTTTACCAAGATTTATCTGCAAGTAATAATTGATTCTGTTTTAAAAAACGAGTCTCGTGTTTAATTTAAAATAATAAGTACGTAATAATTGATCTTTGAGAATATCTTTATCTCTTTTAAAAAAAGACGTTTGTCCTCAAGTAAAAATTGACCGTGTTTTAACCAAGGAATCTCTTATTCAAGTACATTAAATGGCGAAATGTTTTGCCTGTAAGGATGTGCATCTTATCTTTTATGTGTTTAATAAGTTGAAGTTTAAGATGCGAGGACGAAATATATATATATATATATATATCTTCAAGAAAAGTAAACATCTCAAATGTTGAGATTAGCTTTTACGTGTCTAATAAACAACATCATTAATAATTTATGATGGTTTATGAAATACATTTTAATTTCTTATTTTAAAATATACAATTTAGATAATTTAATTTTATATCATTCAAGTAAATTACTCATTATTCTTTTGGAAGACAAGTGTATCGTCATCATATTTTAGTAATCAAATTTAATTTAATACACGTATATTCTCATCAAGTTTACTAAATCAAACAATTATATTATATCTAATAAATATAATAGTTAATATTGGGTAAGGAAAATATATGTTTATTTATACACAACGTATACAATAGTATCAATTAAATACTCATTAAATAGTTACAATTAGTTATATTATATGTATGTGATTTTATTTTTAATTTGACTAGTTTAAAGTGTGTTTTGCGAAAATAATAGTTAAATAAAGATTTGTTACCCCTAATGGAATGGAGAGATAGAAGAAACGTTGGATGTGAGGTAAAGTGAGTGTGGTTTTGTGGCTAATTGGGTGTGACTTAGATTTCATTTGATGTAATAATAATTGAAAGGTGGTTGCATGTCACAGTTGTCGGCACTTACCTTAGGCAAGGTCTTTAGCCTTTTGTTTTTGGTACATTCCCTTTTTCTTAAAGTACACACCACTAACCTCATAGCCTTTACAACTCAATATCAAAATCACAGCCAAATATTGTCAACTTTTTCTCATTGTATGAGAAGACTTTCTAGTTGCTTTTGTGCCTCTACCCTCCTTTTCCGAACACAAAATCTCCCTATTCATTACTTCTTTTCCACCCATTACCTCTCCTCTTATTCTAATCCTATCCACACCCACACCAATTTCAACGTTTACAAATTTTAATTAAATGCTTAACTCTATCTATCCAATCACCCACACACGTTTGCCACATTCCATTTCACAAAATAAACAAGTTTTTACCATCACTCACTCTACTCGACCACCACATATTGTTGGTAGAATAATATTGCTTCGACAACGTACTCTTTAACATTATTTTATATCCTATTTCTCATTTTATCACTTTTTTATTTTTCATTTCTCTCATTGTATACCACTAATCAAGTATTAGCCTATTTTATAAGTGATTATTAAATCTACGGGTGTATAGAAAGCTGTGGTATTTATTCTTGGAAATACATTGAATGTACAACCAAATCCCCACCACCCTTTCTACAATAGTTTTTTGGAACTTTTGATAGCGCAACAAAATAATTCAGACGTGGAAAGTAAATTCGTTTGTGGTTGGGTTCTGTTATAGCTTAAAAATGTCTTGTGATGTTTCTCAACATAAAATAGTATCCATCAACTCGAGTAAATATAATGAATAGACATTTACATTTCGATATTTCAGAAAAAAATGTACTTAGGATAAGTCCTGCAATTCTTTCTTTTCTGTTATTGTTATTATTATTATATAATATTTGTTAAGAACAACAAGACCGATGTAATTCTTTCTTTTCTTCGTTAAATATTATATACATGAATTAAAAAAAGGGTAAGGAAGTCTTCCTCACTAAGACATCCACTCTCTAGAGAAACGTTCATCTCTTAAAAAATATAAAAAAATAGATAGACATTATTTTTCAATAATTAAATATGAAAGTTCTATACAATGTTATGAGTTTATTAAAATTATTAGCGTGCCAAATAATTATTTACATAAACCACAATAAAAATATTATATTTAACAATTCAAATATTGATAAAATAACAATATCTTATATTTTAATTAGAATAATCAAAGAAGAAAATGCATTCTTATTATAATAAGATATTATAAGATAATTTTTGTTTCTCAGGAAGAAGAGAGAAATGAAGGAAAAAAAAACATATCCCACAAAAGATGTTGTTATTTTATTAAAAAGAATTAAAATGAACTAATTACTAAATTAATTTCAATAGTAAATATAAAATAGAATAAAAATTTTAAATTAAGAATAACTTCTTTTATTTTATTTTTTTAAAGTGACTGAATCTCTACTCTCCTAACAAATATCATTATGTTTATGAATTATTTAAATAAGTTCAAATAATGTAATAGTAAAGAATAATATCTTATAAATATGAAACCTATCTTTAAAAAAAATAAAAACAAGAATTATGTATAAAAGAAAAACTTTTTTCATCATTCATCAATTTCAGATTCTAATTGCATCTCGCAACAGCCAAGGAATCAAGAAATGATCAAAATCTTGATTATAACCTCGCAACAGCCAAGGAATCAAGAAACGATCAAAATCTTGATTACAGTAAGTTTATGTTTACACTAAGAATTCTTTGTTCTGTATTTTTTCTTAACTTTTGTCATCTATCTTGATAGAGACAATTAAAAAACTTATTCCTCTCAACTTAATTAGAGTCATACTAAAATTTGATTTTGTTTTGATAAATTTTTTGAGATTCCTATATTTTTTGAGATATTGAAGCGTGTCTTGGATCTTTTTGAAGAAAAACCTCAAGTAAGATAAACTAGTCTTAAAATTCTATTATAGTACACTAGATTAGAATACTTAAATGAGATGTGGTTTTAATTTAAAATATTCTCTAGTAGCGATAATGAAATTTTGTATATTTTGATGAAATGACTCATTTTATGTTAATCGAACTTGTGGGAACAGTGGGTGTTTGAATGCTTAGTAAATAACTATTATGTTGATGTGAAATGTATGCTTGCATGTTGTGATGTAATGGATTGAATGAGATATGTTGTTGTGAATGATAAAATCTGAGGCCATACATTTTGGATAATGTATGATTTGTGTTTGTTGTGTGTATTAAGTTTTGATATCTATGTTTTACCAGAGATCCTTAAGTTTTAAGTTTTACTGATGATCTAAGTCACATAGTGTAAAATATCAGGAGGTGGTGAGAAGCTAACGAGGGAGCTCATACACACTGAAATCTGCTGTAGACAATCAGTTTTGTGGTTCTCATGGATTGTTCTGATAATTTAAATATTGTGCATTGGGTTAAATGTTAGTCTCTGGTAATAACTAACTTAATAGAAGTTTTTCTGGAAGATGATGAGTTCATGTGTGGTGAAGGAACTTATGTGTGAAGTTTGTAATAATTGAGATTAGTGATTAATGCTGAAATTGCAAAAATTTGATATGAACTATTATTATACTTTCCAAATTTAGGTACTTTGACTTTATGATATAGTAATCATAGTTATTTTTACTAACTTCTTTACGTTGACATGTTTATATATTACTAGCTTATATACTTGAGTAGATAGTGAAACTAGAATTGAAGCATCTAAGAAGCATTAGAAATTCATGAAATTTAAGTACTCTAATTTAAGATTTTGACTTATATATATATTTTGAAGTGTTTATACCACAGAAAAATATTAATTTTGTATATAAATAGACATGATGTCACTATTGTATAAAGGGTTGGTGCGTGTGTGCATCATGTGTTTGTGTATGCGCATGGGTAAGTGAGTGTATGGATGCTGCCGCATAAACTAATTAGCTTATGCATTACACTCATTCTTTTTCCCAGTGATTTAAAAAAAAAATTAATCTTTGAATCAGTCAAATGTTGAAATTCATCCCTCAGTATCACAATTTAATATCAAAATAGTTTGTAGTTTAGTGTAAAATTAGTAACTGAATGTATGAAGTGTTGCTAATTTAATAATTAAAAGAAAAAAAATTAGGTTTTAAATGTATAAAAGTCGTATTTATTAGTGAATATTATTAGAGTTTAACACTAAAATAACCTAATTTGGTATCGAATTGACCTTTAAAATTACAACAAAACATAATAATATCACTTTATTTTTTTTTTCTTTCAAAAAGTAAATTAAGAATATCTCATAGATTAAAGAATTTAGTAGGTCATTTTTCTAGAAAACTAGTGTAACGAAAGAGATGCTTTGAACATTTGCAACATAGTAACTCAAACTCGGCTTATGTAGATGTTTGGTTTAGTTGAAGTCCTTCACTTCAAGCATACAGAGGCAACTTAAGGATGATGCTTGATTTTATGCTCCTTTTCTTAATTATTTACAACTTATATGTTTAATGACAATAGTTTAAATTTGAAAATGGCTTTTCGAAAAAGGCAAATTACTTCCAATATAAAAATTTGTTGTTTGCAATGATTGGTAACAATTCTTATTATTAGTTTCTAAAGAGTAATGCAACAATGAATATAAATTGAAGGAGTCTTGTTCAGAAATGAACCTGAAGCTTATGATAAAAAAAGAAGCAGAATTGATATAAGCTTACTACTCTTGAGCATTGTGATGATAAGTTTGGCACCTGTGACAATTGGTTTAGAACAAGGAGAGGTTGAAGGGAGGAGCCGAAGATCTCTCTCTCTCTCTCTCCTCATCCATTGCATGATTCAAATTTGTCATTAGGTAATAGTCCTACCCTTACCATTATTCCCTACAAGTCCCATCATCAGATTACCAACCTTTCCCATGCCATGTGCACCCAGGTGTTCACCAACATCCCAGCTGGCTCCCCAACCATGTCAGGGTGTAAAGTCCCACCCCCACCCAAAACAAATCTTAAAACTATATCACGATGCACATCAACTTTCCCTATATATCTAAATAGTAAAAGGACTCCATTATTCAAAACTAAACCAGACACAAATGTGACATCTTTTAAATTAGAGGTCCCTCGTTAAGCTTCTTCCCCCTTCTTTCTCAACTCATAAAAAAAATCCCTTCATCACTTTATCACTTCATCACTTGGATATTGGACATTACACTGTACGTATTCATTCCTTCTTCTTTCGGGGAACAAACAAACAAGTCTTCAACAACATTATTATTATCACCGCTATATATCACTTCACCTTCTCTTCTTCCTCTTCCTCCTTGCAATTGTCCTCAATTTCTGACTCCTCCTTAGGACTCTCGCTGTCCAAAGCCCTTTTCTCTTGCTCCTCCTCTTCTTCCTCGTCAACCCCATTTTCCCCTCTCATCAGAACCCCACTTTTCTCCTTCATTTCCGCTCTCACCTTCAACGTCTCCAACAATTCCTCCACCGCCTTCTCCTTCTTGCGCCTGTTCTTGATCAATACCTCGCTGATATCCGCCGGAGTCATACGCGCCACGTCCACAACCTCCTCCAGCTGCTTCAAAATCGACTCCTCCAACTCACACTCTTCACACCCCAAGTAGTTTTTCAGCAGAATCTTTAACGCCGGGAACGAACAGTAACTCATGAAAATATGCATATCCATTCTCCCACTCCGTAACAGAGCAGGGTCCAGCTTCTCAATGTGGTTGGTGGTAAACACGAAAATTCTCTCACTCCCGCAACAAGACCACAACCCATCGGTGAAATTCAACAACCCAGACAGAGTAATTGTGTTCCCACCTTCCTCACCGCACGCACCGCCACCACCTCGTAACTCCGAATCATAGTAACTCCTCGAAGCAGAAACCGAAGTGTTACCGTTGTTGTTTCTGTTGGTGAGGTTGATAGAGCAATCAATGTCTTCAATCACTATGATGGACTTGGAGCTGGTTTTCATTAGAAGCTTCCGGAGCTCGGAGTTGTTATGCACCTCAGTTAACTCCAAATCATAGATATCATAGCCGAGATAATTGGCCATAGCAGCAATCATGCTAGATTTACCAGTCCCGGGAGGGCCATAGAGAAGGTAACCCCTCTTCCAAGCCCTTCCGGTTTTATGGTAGAAAGATTGTCCATTGGCGAAGTCCTGAAGATCCTCCATGATCTCTTTCTTCTTCTGAGGGTCCATGGCCAATGTGTCAAAGGTGCTGGGGTGCTTGAAGGGCACAGATTCCCAAGGGTGGCCCCGGGAGTCCAAGGAGCCACCCCTGGAATTGGTGTACAAAAGACGATCCTGGTTCTTCCTTCTGATATCGCTGGCTTTCTCCATAATGTAATCGAGGTAGGAATTGAGGACCAAGGCCTTGTCTTTCTTCTTGATCCGGAGCGTGAAGCCACGCTTCTCGTCGGGGAGTGGGCGCCAGGAGAAGGTCTGGGCCTGCCTCTGCGTCACCACGTGCTCCCAGAGGACGTTCACGCCGTTGAAGGTGTCCACGATGCTGTCATTGTTGGCGAGCCCGAAGGTGAAGCCGCTCGAGTTGACGGCGCGTGTGAGGCTGAGCCGGTTCCCGGTGATGGAGACGGAGGAGCTGAGGTAGAGCTGCACGGCGTTGTAGAGCTCGTTGGTGTTGACGCCGTCGATCTCCGTTATGTCGAAGTAGCAGTAGGAGGAGAAGCAGTGGAAGATCCGATTGAAGAGCTTGACGGAAGCGAAACGGAGTTCCGGGGGGAACACTGCTTGGAGGATGGTTTGACAGAACGCAAACACACCCAGAAGTGACGCTAGGGAGGTCCAATACTCTCTCATTTTTTTTCCCCCTTCTAACAGATGAGGAGGAGATATGTTGAAAGGTTGTAATTTTATGAAAGTGGTGTTGGTGTATATATAGAGAGAGTGAAAGGGGGAGAAGAGAGAAGAAAGGGAATAAAAGGGTGGTTTGAAATGTAATGTGATGTGAAGAGGGTGCGTGGGCCAAGGGAAGGGATTTAAGTACAGAGGAGAGAGAGTGAAAGAAACAAAAAGGGTTTTGGAATTTTGGGGTGTGAAGAAATCAGAAATCAGAGATGGGGCCTAATCCATTGGGTTGGGAGGTGGACTTGGAGAGGCAGTGTTCAGTGTTTACGCTACACTACACGCCTTTTGAAAGGATTCTTTTTTCCCTTTACACTAATGAGGAAATTTTATTTTTGAACTTTGGTGCTGCCACAGATGGATGGATGGATGGCTGACCATTGTTCTGAAATGCTATCAGAATGCCCCCTTTCCATATCTTTCTTTGCAATTGGACAAGCAACTATGTTGGAAAGGGAAGGATTTACAGCTGGTTGCACCCATGTCAACAACCACTATGGGTTAAAAAAACTTCACATAATTAGCAACACCAGAAGAGGCGATTGTTGTTCCTATTATCATTATTATTCTTATTATTATTTCAAAACACTTGCTCTTACCCACGTACCTGAATCCTGATGCTGATAGGGATATGTCATATGTGCATGTGAGTTTTTGCAGGAATTAATTAGTAGTAAAACCGAGAAGATCATGTACCATTGGATTTGGGGTATACTGTCCGTTTTAATTATTGTATTGCACTCCCACATTGAAAGTCTGAAACTTTATTTCATTGGCTTCAACCCATTAATATGTGTGAATTAGTAGTAGTAGATAGACACAGATTAAAAAGAATAGAATTGATTGAAATTTGGAAGCTAATCTGACCCCACCACCAAACTCTTTCCCACATGTAAACACAATTATCTAACTAATTCTTCTTTTCTCTCTGAAACACTTCTTTGTTTTGGAGTATTATCTTTTGTTTCAGATTTTTCTGACTACAAATTAATGTGGTTGCTTGTCAGTTGAGAAAAGATTGAGGAAGTAGTTAATTGAGGGAATCAATATGGAAGGATTCGGTGGCCACCTCTCTTACAATAGGATTGGAAGCCATTTGGGGAGCATAAAACTAGGGTTTGTTTAATCTCAGCTTATTACAAGTGTCCAATTCACAATGGGTCCAACCTGCCAACCTTATGAACAGTTTGCTCATACTAGTAAAACACTTCTTTCCCTTTTCTCTCAGTACTCCCTCTCTATAAAAATACGACAAAACAAACAACCATAATTTGTATCCAAATGTTTGTTTTCATAAAAAGATGTAGTGGAAAGGATGCTGATTGGTCATTTTTTTAAAAAAAAGTGTCATATATTCCATCGAATGTTGTAGATGTATAAACGCTCTTGGTTTAAACGTAGACACAGATTGCTTCCCGCCAAGAAGGATCCTAATAGATGCCACCCTCAAAAAATAGAGTCACTGACACTGTACATGATTTATAAAAATTTTGTTTCGAATGATCATTTATAGAAAAATAAATTGATTTTACTATTTTACTAACAAGTTGTCTATTTTTAATTCATTTACCTAAGATAATTTTTGTCAGTTTCACAGATATTTGTTTTTAATAAAATTATCTAAGTTTCTATTATTAAATGCGAATGATTAATGTCAATTATCTGAGCTTTTAAAAAGATAGTTAATAATATTTGCTACATTAAATATAACTTAAATTTCAATGTTATAATATGATGATACATCTTTAAAAAAGTACAAAGTAAAACAGTATCTTGTATAATGAAGCTTTCTGTCTAGATTATCTAGGAGTATCTACCATGGTCTGAAAGTTAATGTTGGAAAGACTATTTGGGTATTGTTCACAGAGGCGACAATTCAGGAGGGACCAGGTGAATGAGAATTTGTACAGATGATTATTGGAGTAAAATTAAGAGGCAAATTTTTTGCACAACCAAAGCTTCATTTGTTGTTTGGGACTGGCTTAAGGTTGTGAATTATTCTTTTATGCATATGATTTGTTAAATTGTATGTGAAATTTGGTACTACTGGAACCAATGACTATTTAGAGGGAAGAGAGAAAAAAAAAAAAAAAACAACAAAATCCAGATGTGCTTGGCGGAGATATGATCCATGTTATCCATGTGCTGGTGCTTGGTGTAGTTGTCATAAAGGAGAATGAATGTGTTCTGGCTGCGGAACAAACTTTACTCTAATTCTTTATGATTCGGGTAGGGTCTAAGTCTTGTTTTAATTAAAAACAACAAACAAAAGTAAGTAAGAAGAGAAAAAAAATAGTAAAAGATATGTCAAGTAATATGATGTGATAAAAGTAAAAAAATAAAATTATTACAGAGAAAATACTAAACTGATACAGACAAGTACTGTTTATCATTCATGAAACTGATTTAAACAATAATTTGTGAATGATTAACTGGGGGAACCTGAAAAAAAAAAAGAATATAGAACCAAAATCATGGTTTTCATTTGAAACAGTGTACTTTAAAGCAATGGTATTTTATTAAAATTCTGCATTCATTGAGAAGTAATAATATGGATAAAAAGGTGTAGAAGATATGACAGGAGTGAGGGCAAAAAGGAGTTGATTTGAATTGATAATGAAGAGAGATGGCTGTTTTGTTTTTAGTTCGATGGGGTATGTAGAACAATCGAGTATACTTATTAATTCTCTAAATCAATAGTACTTTTGTTCTTTATTATCTTAATTTATATGCTTATCCTAAAAAGTGCAAAAATCCACAATGCACTTCATTAAAAAATGGAATTTAATTCAAACTATATGTATACATCCCTTGATAACGATGAGAGAAATAGAAGAGAAGAACGAGAGAAAAAAAAAATTGTTTGATAGGAAAATAAGTGTAATTTGATCTGCATTGATAATATTAATTATTTTATTATTATTAATTAAAATAATTTTTATATAAATTGTGAATAATAATTAATTAGTTGTAGATATGGTTGGAGATTTTATATCGTGAGACCTCTCAATAGTTTATGATGAGTATAAATCTCACCTTACAAACCAGTTTTATAAGGTTAAATTAGAAGTCAATTTCTTTATATAGTATATCCTAGCAAGATTGTTGGGCTTATCGGGTCATATGCTCTGGACTGTTATTAGACTATTCTTATATATAAATTTCACACTCTAGTTAAAAATCTGTTAGATGCTATCTTCATTAAATAAATTGCATATATTATCTTATTTTTATCTTTTTCTCTATAAGTCACATTCAAATTATTAAAACCTATAATACCATAACCACTACTTATGTTTTAGATGTTTGATTGATCAAATTTCATATCTGGTCAAATAAATGCAGTTTAATGTAGTACTAATAGAAAGTGACTCCAAGGACCTAGTTCCTGTCAAAGGATTAAACACACAAAGAGAAAAGGAGGCTTCTTGAAATATTTACTAAAATAAAATTCAACTACCAACAAGGAATTAGATTTCCTTATCTAAATTAAATTACCCTTTGGAGTCAGCTTATCACAGGATACAAAAATTCATGCTCAACTTATTGAACCCAAATTCACATACATCATTCATTTCATCCCATTAACAACTAGTAACTCACTCCATTAAGCTTGAACATGGACATCAAATTCATTCATATTAACTGAAACATTAAACATGAACCAGTAAAAGCATTAACCACAAAAATAAAATGATGAGGAGTTAAGAGACTAAGAGAGCACAACCTAAAAGCTTCATTGCAATCTGAATCAAAAGGATAATCTTATAAATTAGCATTTCATTAAATTCGAATAAAGCAAATGAAGATTAAACACGGAATTATAATAAAAAACGAAATTGAATTTAAAAAAAACGAAATTGAATTGAAACAAGAACAATACGTAATTGCAGAGAAAAGAAAATAAATACATAACCAATTTTACCATAGAGAGAAAACAACCTCAATCCCAAAAGCAGAGAATAAAAAATTGTATGCTTCCCTGTTCGCCTACTTTATAACAGGCAGCTAGACCTAAGTAAGTGCTTAACACTAAATTTAATAGGCCAAAATTTGTTTAATTTTGGTCCAACGAATAAAAACTGAAAATAAAAATTAAAAATTAAAAATAAAAACTTATAATGTGACAACTCCTCTTCAATTTCATAATTAATTTCCAAACCCAATAAAATTCCAAAGTGGTCCTGAAAAATAAAATTACGAATTTCTGGTAAATGAAGCCAAATTGAGAAAATAATAGGCAGTTAAATACAAATAACTAATAAAAATAGGTATATAAAGACAAGTAAATAGGAAAAAATAATGACTCATCATTTATGTTATGGTGTTATGTTACAAATTTGGTTAATTTGATCATCTATGTTTTTAATACAAATATATAAATCTCATCTAGGAATTATATAATAAGGTAAAATTTTATCTATTTCATCAAGTATCAATGATAACTTGATGATAAAATCTCAATCTAACTCTAATATTCTAATTTACTATTTATATTTTACATCATCAAGTCATTGAATCTACACAACATACTATATCATATTAGTTCAATAATGACACTTTGGTTATTAATCAAACATCACACCATATTTTATCATCATGCATGGTTTATTAAATAAATATTCATTTTACCTTTTACGCATCCACCATACTTTGTGATTCTCCTTATGTACTTCCAATCCAATTTACATCATGAATATAAACAATATAAAATTTAACTTTAAATATATCTTTTGAATACATATAACTTAAGTAACAATACTAACATTTGAGGGCCAAGACATATCTCTTGAGTATGATCTCACCACTTTAATGGTATATTAATGGAGAAGAGATAATTTATTTAGTATATTTCTCACTTGAGTGTCTAAGAAACATTTGAATATCTTAACTTTCAATAAAAAAGTAATCAATATTGACTATCTTTTGTTCCAATGTTACATCTCACTTGAGTGATATGGTCTCTTACATCAAACCACTAATTTTCAAAATTGGTCTCAAACTTATAACTTTTTATTGTTTAAGTAACCACTTGATCCTTGAGTGATGAGATTTTTATGAGATAATTATTTCAGCATTTCTCTCTATCAAACTTCAAGTCATAGTTTGAACAATGGATGTTGTTGTAATACAAAGATAATATGAAAAAATATTACATAAGAGATATAAAGACAAGATGATTTTTAGAAACAAATAACTAAATAATTAAAGTTATGATTTATATTTTTAAAATACATATTGGAACCATTTCCTTGGAATAAATAACTAAATAATTAAAGTTATAATTCTTGAAAATATAATGTGTTATGCAAAAATCATGGTCATAATTGAATAAAAAATTATTTCTCATTTGATCATGTCAAAGGTTAAATCAATAATTTTACAATTATGTTTGGATAATTTTTTTGAAAAAAAAACAGTAAAATAAATAAATAATTTTTTATTAGTTAAAAATAGTTTATATATAAGTTAAGAATTGGAAGCAATTACATGAGATAAATTATACGAACCTTAGTTTATTATGCTATTATCTGAAAGAGAAAAGTATGTCTATTTTATTATTGGAATTTTGTTTTATAGTTTATGTGTCATATAAATCTATCCTAATTTCCTAGTTGAAAAGAGATGACCTTTTGGAAAACTTCATAACAAAAAGAATTTTAGTTGTCAAACTTTTATCATGGATGCCAAGTTTTACTCACTACTTATTTACAATATTAATGAACTAATAATAAACTTTCCTTCTAGTTTTTGACTGAAGTAGTAAATATTTGTCATGTCGAGAGAATTTAAAGAAGTGTGTATATGAAAAAATGTTACTAAAACTATTAGGATCTTAAATTAACCCCGATCATATTAGTATAATTTTCATTTGTGTGTATTTAAATGGCAATTGAATATGAAAAAAAAAAGTTAATAATGAATAGAATGACAATGTTCTAAGCAAGGTATAAAAGAAAAAAAAATTAGTAATATATTATCGCATAAACTCTTTATTCTTAATCTAAATTTACTAGAAATTACAAAATTACAAAGTATTGATAAAAGCAATGACAAATAAAGTTGTTGTATTCAAATGAAGTTGTATAATACTAAGTTACTTTATAATTATATTTATTCAATTATTAAAAATGTATACAATTAATAAAAGAGTGAACACAAATATTAAAATTGATTATAAGTTGTAATTGAACACGAAGAAACCCATCTCTCATGTATTTGTCTTATTCACTAAGTTTTACTTTTTTGTCATGTTATTGTATAGAGAGATGTCAATGATTTCTCATTAATGAAATGCCAAGTTCTGTTATTAAATATGAACTCCTTAAATATTTAGTAAATAATCTTAAATATTTAGTAAATTATTTTACATTAAGATGGATAATATAAAACATAGAATGACTAAAATACCATTTATAATAATAAACTCATTGGTTGGAATTAATCCAATTTAAGATATAAAAGAATTTTAAACTCACTTTGAAATATTATTATTATTATTATTATTATTATTATTATTATTATTATTATTATTATTATTATTATGTTACCACCGTACATGTCAATTACTTTACTACATGTGACAACATACAACAAGAAATATATTATTAGTTTATGATAGAGTGATTCACCAATCTAGTCTCTAAAATTATAAAAAAAAAATTAAATTGGTTCATAAAATTAATAATTCCTAAAATTATATATTATTAATGATTCCAGTCCTTGAACCCACAGATAAATTACTAAATTGATATTAAATATTATTATTTAAAATTATCTATTTTTTATAATTAATTTATGTGCAATATATTTGTTTAAAATTCAAAATGTTTATAACTAAAATGACAATATTATATACAATTTAGCTAACAAACAATTTAATTTAATATAAAAAGATAATTTAATATAACTTATAAGCTTTTTACAAGTTTAACAACTACATTGATATAGATAATTTTAGTATAATTTTATCATTCATTAATGTGGAAATTGATTTAGCCATCCATTACAAATTCAGATATTAAATGGATAATTTACTTTGTGATTCTAATTAAGACTTATAATATTACAAATATAAACATGTACTTTTATATATTTTTTAGTAAAAAATTATTATAAAAAATATTTGCCTTTTCATTCATACAATAAGTATATTAATATAATGTGTTTCTAATTTTACTTGGTTAATTAATATCTTTAACTGAATAAATTGAAACAATAGTTATTTATATATGTTAATTATCATGATTATATATAATTTAATTTGGAAAGTTTTATAAACATAAGAAAATAGTATAAAAATATTAATACACATTCAAAATAATAGAAATTGAAAGATACATACTTGCAAGTCATAAAGGGAGCAATTGAAATAAAAATTTTAAATTTGTTTTATTTTTAAAGTCATTTTTATGGTTAAAAGGTATTTCAATTTGCTAATTAAATACTGCTTAAAAAGTTGATTGCTCTTTGAAGAACACTAATCTCTTGATTAAGGATCAAACTAAGGATCAATCATAGAATGAGTTGTCTAATTTTGTTTTGGTTTTGCATATAGAAGTGAAGTGACTGGTCTGGTCTGATTCCATGATTTCCATATTTGGGTTAATATTTATTACCACTACATATTTGGGATTATGGTTACAATCTTAATTTTAATATCTGAGTGGTAAGAAAAAAAAAAAAAAATTCTTTACAATGACCTTGTAAGAGTATCTTATATCAATGTAAGTGGGTAAAGTTAAAAGGGTGAGCCATTACGTAAAGCAAACTCTGTGTTGTGTGTGACAGACACAGGGACAGAGGTCTTATTGTAGTACGAAAAGCAGAGAGATGGTTACAGTACAGAGGGCACAGTGATGCAGTCATGAGTGCCTGCGTCTCATCACTTCTGTACACCGTACAATATGTTCATTCCTATGCAAAATCAAACAGTTTTATCATTAATACCATTTTTCTAATCCAACCTCTACCCCTTTTTTCTTATCAATTCTAGTAATTTCTTTTTCTCATAAGTTTGATGATAAAAGAAATTACTTATAACAACGGTTAGTGGTCAGTGGTCACTGTTTGCTATTAACCCTTTTTTATGAAAAACAAAAAAATGTTTTAATTGTGTAAAACTGTAATACTTTTGCTTGGACTGTAGTGAAAATGAAGAGATGAATGGAAATAAAGTCCAAGGAAAGTTGATTAATTTGAATTGTGGGAAGGATATTGAAAAGAAAATGAGAAGAAATTGTATAATTGATGTAAGAAAATAATTGTTTGGTATATAATATATTTAAAAAATATTTTATAGAGATTTAATATAAAAAATATTTTTAAAAAATATAAAATAGAGTTTAAATAAATTTTAAATTAAAATAAAAAGTATTATAAAATTTTAATAGTTAAAAGATATTTTAAAATAAATTAATTTAAAAATAGTAAAATTTCAATGAGTGAAATTTATTTTATTTATTATTTAAATATTTTATTATAATTGAAACACAAATAATAATAAAATATTTATTAACATAATTGATTAGATAAATTTAAGTAATTGATTATGTTAATAAATATTTTCTTATTATTTATATACATTGGATTAGATGGGAGTTATCTAATAAGAAATGGTTAGTTTAAATAGAGAATATTAATTAAGTTTTCATAGGGATGACATGACAGACTGGCCACCAGCCCTAATGGAGTGTGAGTTAAACATTTACATTTGGGATCACATAAGTACGAGTAGTTATATTATTTTATCTACAACAATCTATAAACTGGTTTTGGTTTCTATGTTTTTTGTTTTTTTATTTATCTTATAATTGTAAAATTATTCTTAAAAAATAACTACAATATTCTCTAATTTTAAATTTTTAAATAATTTCTTATATTGATATAATATTGTAAGAAAGAAATTTAAATTCGAGACTTTTTTTTATCAAACACAACATCACCTTTATTTATGATGACACTGAGATAGTTAAATTGTGAAAAACTTTTTTGTTTGTATGATAATACACTTTATTTGTCTTGTGTACCTGTATAGGATTTTAAAATTTCTGATATTTAGTGCTTTCAAAATGTTTTTTTATTTTATAAAAAAATAGATTATACAAAAAACTTCTCATATTTATATCTCTACACTTTTACATATCCTATACAAAGTTCAAGTTTTAAAAGTGAAACTAGACAAACTCTTGCTATTTAAATGATAAAGTAAAACCAACATTTTTAAAGAAAATTGTAAATTCTGAACTTAAAATAAAAACAAAATTTATCTTTTTTAAAATTAATTTCATTTATCACAATTTTTTTAAAAAGAAGTAATAAACTTACCTTATTTGCAGCATAATATTCTTAGCTGCAAATATAATTTATACGGAAAGTTAAGTTAATAGATGCATAATAAAATAATGTCTAAACAAAATTGTTTCTTAAATATTCAAAATTGATATTTATTTTTATCTTCTTATTTTATGGGTGAGGGTGGAAAGGAAAAGGAAAGAAGAGAAAAAGATGAGAAAGTTAGAACATAAAACTCTTTTAAAAATCTTACATTAATTATAAATAAGATCAATTTACTTGTTTTACTGGCATAAAAAACTATTCTAGTAAATAAATTGTATAAGTCTATTGTATTACTACTATCAAATATCATAGTGGATAATGGAAATTTGGATATATTGTGTCCCTCGTTGAATTTTTTCAATACGATATTTTTAGTGTAAAAAAATATATTAAAAATTGATTTTGTAATTATAAATTTTAGAAATTCTATATAGACTAAAAATAAGATTTTTTTAATAATTTATAATTGAGTGTAAAGTTTTATAAGATGATTAAACTCACTTTATAGTAAAAAAACTATAATCGGATTACAATATTTTCAATAATGCATAACTTACAGGGAGTGACAGGAAAATATAATCCAAAATTGAAGTGATATAATAAGGCACTCCTACTTGTAACTTTTTTTATAAAAAATTAAGTTTTTTCAACCTTCTTTAAACGTGTTAATATACACACATTTCAAAATTGACTAAACGCAACACTCTTTTTCTTCAAAAAATAAGTTTCATGCCTTTCATTTTTCATGGCCTTCCATTATTGACGAATATTAAGACAGGATAAGATTATAAGAATAAATTACTTTCAGTTTCTTCCTTTTATTTTATTTTATTTTTAGGGAAGAATAGCCACCAAGAAATTGTAGCAACCTTCCATTTTCTCATACTTTAGAGATGCTTTATTATTTCTTTCCACTAATATCATTCGAAAGCAATCTCGTATCGAATGGCGATGAATCACTTGCTTATTATATTTGATCAAAGTTTTAATTTAGAAACAAACAGAAAATAAAAAGGAATAAATTTCTGTAGGGAATTTCAACTTCATTATCATTCTCACTCTTTGAAATTGACCGTTTCAAATATTTTTTCTCCCAAACAATCATACACTTGCGTTCAAAATAACTTTTCCTTGTTTTAAAGACGAAAGCAAAACAAAGAAATTTTAATGCACCACTCTGGGGACTGTTGCCAGAAACAAATTTCAAATTACCATTTTTTTTTAATCTGGTGTTGCTTCTACATTTGAATAATTACGTTAAATTCTAGTTAAATTTTTCATTTTTCAGCCCCTTTAAGATTCAAAGTGAACTTGCTAATTTTTTCTCTCTATATTCCACTTGACAGAACAAGAACAAGTTAATTTGATAACATCCATGTTCCATTTGTTGCGAAGAAAATAAGGATTAGAATCCGTTGAAATTGGGTCATATCAAAATGCGTATATCTACTCACTTAGCTAGCTAGGCCGAGCAAGTGAAATGATGATACTTTAAGAAGAATGCATAGAATATGCCAACTAAATATTTATCATTTGACCCTACATACCAACTTATACATAGGATATAAAGCTTATCATAGATAGAAATTGGATTTATTTATAATAGCGTGTTGAAATTGCATCCACGACCATGCATAGAGACCAATCTGAATAAACATTAACCCACTAAATCTATTCACAGTGATGTACCACAAAGATGAAAACTACTCTGAAAGGAAATTTGGTGGCTCTAGCTACACAATGATTTGGTGGACCTGCACACTTTTTTGTGTGAAAGTTGCAATGAAAAGTGAAAAGAGTAAATATTTGTAGCAAGTAGTGTAGAGAAACGCCGCCACCAATCTACATATAGGGAAACAATGAATGCTCCAATGTCTCAATCTTAACCTACTAATCTTAATTATTTAAGCTTTTGTGAGCTTTTTGGGTTACGAGATTCCAACATGTATATGATTGATGTCGGATTAAGCAACATGAAGCATGTAACGAAGTGTTCACCTGTTCACTTGGGGAATGCCAGCTGCAACTCATGGCTAATAGAGTAACATTATTTGGCACAGTTACTTAAATAGATATGTATGTTCATGTGTCTTATGTTCATTCTTTCTGGTTAATCAATAATTCAAACGCAGTGTGGATAAGATCAATGTACTCTTCGTGGAGGCTGCCGTCATCAATTTTAGGTAAACTAAAAAAAACAACTCATTTTAAAATATGCAAGTAAAATTGGGGGTCGACTTTAAAAAGTTGATAGCTAATAGAGATAAACCATTGTACTTTCAATATCAGTTTTTTATTAATAAGAAAAAAAAATTCGATTGTTTTCCTCGTGTAAATCGATCAGGATCTCAGATGTTAGCAGTTTGCTTAAAAACGTCACAAAATATCACTTTGGTGGGTGTAAGGTCTCCTTCTCACCTCAAATTTAATCAAAATTTCAATCTAACTAGATTGAGTCAAGTTTATTTTATTTTATTTAGTAAACTAAATCAATTTAATTAAATTATTAAGTTAAGTAATCAAAAAATATTTATTTATTCAAAATATCTTTAATATTTGTTCATAACTATAAGGTAATGAAAATGTTTATAATACATACAAATAAATAATATCCATTTAATAAAGTTATTGGATAAATAATACTTTTAATTGAGTTAGGTTAATTAGTTTGACTAGAATCCTCTTATGCTTCTATTACCCCTATTTGTTGTATGTGGCGATGCCTGTTGCTCCTGATGGAAATGCGGTTAGTTTTCAATGATTTAAAAAGAAATATGAGTGATGGAAGAGAGGTGTTACCTCTATTGAAGTATGAGATTTTAGAAGAAACGCACCTCTCCACATGAGAGAAAAGAAATTAATATATATATATATATATTTGAAATATAACTTTTTTCACTTATTAAAAATTTTAATTTAATTTAAAATTTATTTTAATTATAAAGTGTGTTTTCTAGAATAATTTTTTTAAAATAAACTTTCCAAAACACATGAAATATGTTTTAAAAAAAATTATAAAACAAAATTTGTTTCGTAATGTGTTACAATCCTCCCTCTAATCTTGTTCTATATCGATGATGATAATGACATGACAGCAACAATGATATGGCATAATAAGGGAAATGCAGACAAAGAACAAACACAGCGAGGAAGAGGAGAATGAGAGAAAGAAAAATGCAAAATCCATAAGAACAATTTCATCATTTCACCCAAATGAATGGGTGCAGGTTAAAAAAATGTGGGGTGCAGGAAGCAAAAGAATTCTCGTTTCTGCAACCGGAAACGAAGAATTACTCGTCATGCTCTACTAAGTGATAAAAAAATTATGTTGACAATTATACTCATGCGTGCGGTACATGCAACACAAATATTAAATTGAAAACACTACGCAAAGTTGGAAAAACCTTCCTTCAGATCCTGGCTTACATTTCAAACATCTTTTTTTAAGTGGCTGAATCAAAGAACAAGTGTTGATAAGTGATAAACCAAAATATTATTTAAAAAAAAAATTATTAAAATGTGAGATGACTATGTTTATGAAGGCAGAACATATTTTGTTTAGTTGTCCGCATGTCGCTAAACAAAATAAAAGGGCATACCACCTTTATCCTCATCAACCAAATTTTTCGTTTTCATAATTTAAAATAAGCCCTTCATAAGGATTGGTTTTAGTGTGCGGTATTTTGATAACTATTATCATAATTAATTTTTTAATTGTATTCATTCTATTGTTATCATAAAAAAAAAACGCGCAAACTGGTTTATATAACATAACACGCATCTTTTCTGTTAACAGAAACCACTTTTCATTTCTTACTGATAAATCAAGGAGTTCAAGGAAATATTAAAAATAGGTATTTCGGGTATAATTGCATTAGACCTAACATAAAGTTGAACGTGATTCATCTAAAATAAAATAATTCATTTGATCAATTTCTTTCTATTTGGTCCTCCATCCAATTAGTATTCACATTCACATTAAATAATACACAATAGAAAGCGAAAACAATAGTTATGCAACAAGCTTTATCCCACCATATACTTTCCACGTAATATTATACAACTGTTTGTCTTCAAATATATCTAACCAAATTTCAAACAGAAAAGAGGAAGGGCGGAAAAGAATTAAAAAGAAAAGGTTGATCTTAAACAAAAATTCCTATTCAGAAGCAGATTCCAGGTGGTTATCGGAATAAAGAAATCAGAAGCATTGATGCGTTTAGTCAATGGCAATGATGAGAAAACCAACAGATACATACATGAGAAAAACTGGGTAGAGTGCAAGAGCTTTTCTCCTTGGGTTCACGGCAGAACTCATGAAAGGATACGCAGCCCAAGAGCTCCAAGCCAATGTCACACATACCACAACCACTTTCACTATCACATTGTCCTTCAACATACAAATTAATGCACCAACATCCAGAGGAAACAAGCAATAACCCAACAGACTCAGACTCTGAAAGAAAATAATGTGTCCACCCTGAAATTTTGAAGACATGAAGACAAAGTCAAACGTTTGTCTCTATTCATCATATTATACTTTCGAGAATGGCCAGATTCACCACCCTTCAACATAACACAATTGACACTCAAAATATGACCACATGAAGACAGAGAAAAAGGCAATTACCAGAAGAAGTACATTCAATGTCAAAATTACAGCGCCGGCCGCAAGTAAAGCAAACGCAACAGCAAAAACCTCAGACTGAGACACAATCAAATAGAAAGATGTTAGAAAAAATACGACTAACATTGACCAGATTCACTTAATTATACAACACAAACTACAAAATCGAGTGCTCAAGGTTTCCACCTAGTGTGGTTTGAGGGACCGTAGATGTACACAATCTTACCTCAAAGGCTATTCTACGTTTCAAACCCATAATAATAACCTCTAGGTCACAAACTTACCGTTGTACCAAGACTCTCATCAATGCAAACTACAAAGCAGGCAAAAAAAATAGAGTATATACACTAGAGAGGCACAAAAGTTAGCACGTAGTACAAAAGAACCGAGTAGTGGAAGAAGAAATTTGAACCCCCGACACAAGATTAACTAAATCCAGCCATAAAATGTAATTTACAACTATTCGTTCCATGGACTAATCACTACATCATCAGCCAGCATGTAGTGGCTAACTCTGAAAACACTAAAGTATGATGCGAGATGAACACTATTAAATATTCTAATAAATCTAAATAATTCTTACTACATAAATAATTCATACAAATAAATACTCATTGCAAAAACAAAGCATATAAATTTATTGAAATATAATGTCACAGTTTACACACAATCACCATCAACAAAGGATGAAATAATAATGAAGCCAATAAACTGAAAGATGATGGTGAAATTAATATAAAAAGAACATTACAAATTAGATAAAAGAAATTGGAATGTGAAATCTAATTGTGCGAAAGAATAGAGGTCAAAACAAAAGAAACTTTGTGAAACTAACAGAAAAAGAACATAACAAATTAGATAAAAAAAAGTAGAATGTGAAGTCTAAAAGGGAGAAGAAAGAATGTGACTAGTTAAAGATAGTCCAATTATGTATGAAGGAATAGAGGTCAATATAGAAGTAACTTTTGAGATATATTTTACCCAAAAAAGCCCAAACAGTGCTTTTCCAGTAAAAATGGGGTTTTGAAGCCTATATCATAACAGTGCCGTTATAGAACACAGAGAAAAAAAAAGCCCCTGCTTTGGTCAGTATTGAAACTGCTCCACTAGTTGAATTCCATAGTGGCACAAAGGACGCTCCATAATCCTGCTAGATGCAATTATGGGTAGAACATATTGCACAAACGACTACGGGAATGGGCTAAGAAATTAAACCCTGATACAGAGTTAACTGAATCCAACAACCATAAATTTTTTTACAAATAACTGTTGGCTCTATGAACTAATCAATAATCAATACATCACCCTCTATAAATTCAAAACTTACGAACTGAAATGCTACTCATAGCCATAAAAAGGGGGAAAATTTATTACAAATTATTTTACCATTAAGAGAAATTCTATTGCTAGATGCAATAATGTAGTTAAAACCACCCACGGCTAACAGTGATGCCATACTGAACACACACTACCCTAAGAGTTGGATGCTCTTCTGTAATATCAATAGCATACCTATTGATATTTCAGACTTGTACAGCCAATACCAGCTCTTACTAGCATCTACCACAAGCTATTGTTTTATGACTAAAGAACAAAAAGTAAGCCAAAAAAAGCAGCCCCAGATCATAAAGACCGCTAACTTCCATGTCATTTGCTCACGGGAATATCATCAACCCAAACTTATGAGTACCACAGCTCTTCAGGGAAATCTCAAATGACAACCCTTACTGAGTACTTGGATAATGACATTAATTAATCGCAATTCTGTTCAAAATATTGAAAAAGTTTGCAAACCTGAATGGTTTAAAAGAAGACAGCCTTTATAAAAGATTAAATAATACAACAAATCCTCTAGAATTACAAATAGCGGTCTCAAAAATCATCCAAAATAAATTACAGTCAGACAGAGAATATGAACAACGTTAAAGGGCTTTACTTTTTATTTCAAAAATTAATACGTTCCAATACTCCAACCCCTCTCATATAAACACGCACATGGATAGATTCAATGTTGGGAATATATGAAGAACCGAATGCCAAACCTCAAATGAAGACAATCCCAATGCAAAATTGAATTCAATATAACAAGGAAGAATTAACAATAATTAATGGTTATCAGTATCCTATGATTCTCGATAGACTTTGTGTGATACAATATGTTTCTTCAGCTTGGTGATACAGACAGTAGGTTAAATCAATTCTGTGCCTCAATAGCACATGAATAGTTTGAATCAAGTCACGCACACAAATTTTGCTATTCTTCCATAGCGGGTGCGGGTTACAGCACCTTTCCATCTAAGGGCCCCATCATGTCACATCTGGCCGTCATGGTTGTAGTGACACTTTTCGCAGCAAAAATCACAAAAAATGGCACCTAGAGCGGGCAAATAATGTCACACTGCAGTTCTACGCATTCTGTTTCACTCCAGCTGTGTTAGCTGCTAGCGGGTCAGAGAAGAGAGATTGCCCTATTCATAACCCTAACCCTTAACAACAAGGTACTTTTTCTTTACTTAAGCAACTTTTGTGTTATAGTTCCAAGACTAAGACTGTTTTTCAATTTTGGATACTAAGTTATATCTCGGACCCTCACATGATTCTCTAATCTCTTTGAATCAATTTCTATATTCTAATCAAACTTAAATAAAGATATTTTGGAAAATGAAATAAAAGTATTTTGAAGTTTATATGTGAATATATACGTGTGTATTGATTTTTCATGCTTCTGTACGGTAATATGTTCTAAGAGTCATGGTTTTTAGTTATTGATCATGAAACTTAATACATACAATTTGATTACGATTTAGAAAATGGACATCCCAATTCATGATTTATTTAAAGCCCAATTCTACCATCGTGATTAAGAATATATCATTGGGAAAACTGATGCAGACTGATTTAGGAAAAACGCTTGGTAGAAATGGTGCTCCACACCACAGATGTTGTACACGTGCAGCAAACCAACAGACACAAATACTGGTTAGAGAATGTCAAATCAACATCATCATGACCATTGGCTTAATGCAACACCAAAATAATGCACTGTGCCACTACGAGAATATGTTTAGAAACTAGATTTATACCTCACCAATTCATTGTTCAATGGGCAACACCTCCTATGGGATACAAATTACAGAGCCCCTAAACTTCTAATTTAATTTCCAAACTGTCAATCAACACAGAAGGAAACCCAACAGGCACAATCAGAAACATCAGCTTAAATTATGAAAGGATAAATCACAATTCAATTCTGTAACGTACTGCGGAAATAATGTAAACAAAAAGATACCATCAAACTGCACAGCAAAGAAACCATAAAAGATCAGAAACAGCAATTACGAACGTACATATACATACATTCACTCTCTTCATTCTATGTTTCCGCCAAATATATACAATCAAAAACAAAGTGCAATAACTGAAGCTTTAAGTGATTCTTGTACACACTTCCAATAAGATCAAGATCAGGCACAATGTAAAACTCCTAAGTGGATTATACCCTAGGATTCTATCCAGACAAACGCGATCCTCAACAACCACGAAAATTTCAGCTGAACTAGCCACTAAATGTAGATCAGAAGGTGGTGACAACAGATCAGCAAAGTGCGATTTGCGATCTGAATAGCAAAACCTAAGAAGTAGGAAGAAAGAGTGCAACGAAGATAGAAACAGATATACCTTTTTGACAGAGGCAGACCAAGAGAGGGTGAGGCCGAGAAAGACGATGAAGAAGAAAGGGCCCCACAGATCCCAATCTCTGAGGGCCTTACCGGGGTCCTCGCGGTAAGGGTTGGGGAAGACGACCAGCTTCAGATTGCTCACGATTCTAGAGAGATCACGCTTCACGGTGTCCCATACGGGCTCGGTGAGCGTGTTGGGGGCGGGTCCGAACCCGGAGGAGGAGATGTCGGGACGCGGAGGAGGAGGCGGGGGAGGAGCGGAAGCGGAGGATTTGGGTAGCGGCGGCGGCGGAGGGAGGTTGGAAGAAATGAAGGGGGAAGGGGCGGCGGAGACGGAGACGGGGATGGAGGCGCGTGGGGGACTTGGAGGCCTTGCGGAAGGGACTGATTGGTGAACGCTGGCATTGATGAGGTTTTCGATCTCGTCGATGTCGGATTGGGAAGATGGGTGAAGGGGTATGGTATCGCTGTGCGACATTTTCACACCCAAAGACTCACACCCAACCAAGTTCAACAACAACAAAACACACACACACACAAAGATCACTGCGCTTATTCTCTTCTTCTTTCCTTCTCCTTCATTTACCTTTCCTGTTCATGTAAACTATTATTATGGTATTATATTATATTATTATTATTATTATCATCTTTCTCACTTTTCTTCTTTTTTCAATGGTAGGAAATGCAATTGTGCATTTAAGAAGTATTTATAGTTATTCACTTTTCGTGTTCCAAACGACAGATCTAATAATAAAGTGTTATACAATTTTTTTGGAGGAAAATATAAGATTATATTGTATTACAAACTCAAAAAATAATGAGTTTTTTTAAGCTTGATTTATTTAGTTTTGAAGTAATTAATTCTTTTAGAGAACTTTTGAAGTAATTATTATAAAAATCAAAATTGAGTGATGATATGTGAACATTTTTATTTAAAAAACATGTAGGTTAATCTTTTATTCTTTATACAGGAAAAAAAAAAATCTGATGATAGACTGATTTTATTTTATTTCAAACTCATAAAATAACGAGCTTTAGAGCTTAATTCATGTATATCGCAAGTGTACAATTTTTTGTCGCCATTAAGTAGTAAAGAATTGTATTTGTTTAAATTTTGAAGCAGTTATTATAAAAGTCAAACAAGTATTATGTATATCATGATTTATAATTGGGAGATTTCACGGGAATATTTTTATTAAAAAACAAGTAATGTCTTATGTTTGCGCTATATTTTGCTTTCTTTTTGTTGCGAGTAATTTCATTTCCTTTTCATTTCTTCATCTTAAATTTAAGTCCCCTTTTTAAAAAAATGCATGTCATAATACACATAAAAAATAGCAATCAAACTCCTAATTTATATTAAATTTATTAGTAATTCTTTCATATGTCCATTACTTCTCTTATTAATTACTTCGACATTTCATACCTGCTTGTTTATTTCTTTGCCAGTATAACTAAAAGTAGAACTATTTTTTTAAACAAAATCTACTTCTGATCAATTTACAAGAAACAAAATTATGGTACACTTGTCACTATTATGTTTCTTATAAATAGTACCATTACAAGACAAAAAGGAAATGAAATTAGTAATATAAACAAGTCTTATATCAATGCACCATTATATAAAATTAATTAAATACTTCTAAAATTTTGTTGGCACGGTATAATTTTCTTGTTTGATTTCCATAAATGATCATCATCAATCCATTTTTCTCCATAAATGCAGTGTATTTCAACGGGCAAGGTTTAAAAAATACAAATGAAAGTGCCAAATAAATAAACATCTAAAATTTAACGCTTCAAATGTTAATTTCCCCTTGCTATATTCAACATAGGCATGGAAACATATTTAATCTAATCTAACTTGCAATCATTCAACTGCTCAGGATAGCCAAAAACAAGTTCTCCGAACACTCCCTAGTGTTTTATTCTCAAGTGTAGAGGGGCTTGGTGAAATATAGAACGATAAAATTGGTGCCTTACTGCGAAAATAATATGAAATGAGACATCAGGCATTTACAAATCCACCTGACCATGAGTCACTATATCAAATTGTATGCTAGATCCTGGATGGTAGTATCATAAATCAGCTACAAAACCCTCTAGCCATTATGTAAGTATTTCAAAACTGGGTCCTCCTTCCCTGTGCCGCTTTAGATTTCACAAATATTACTAGTTTCTTTGGTTTAACTTATGATAGGGGGCTTAAAACAACCAACCATGGGTTTTGGAAACAATGCAAAATGATAACGGTAAAAGTTGAAGTCGCCAAATCAGATTTAATAGAATGGCCAAGTTAAGGCTTGAGAGAAAGAGCAAGACCGAACTTGGTGGATGAACTAAAGATCTTTGTGGAGTCGTATTCAGCAGACAGTGTTATAACTGAATTTGGCCTCCAAGTTCGTTGACATTGAAAGGCAGCTTTGCCATCGTCACTGAACCGAGTCTTCAAAACAGTCTTGGGATCTATTAACTGTGAGCTCCCAATAGTAAATCTATTCTCAAAGCTGGAAAATCTGTGGGTCATTTCAGCAGCAACTGTAAATCCATCTGGGCGATCAACATAATGAATGTAAGATGTCTTCAGGGTCTGTCCTTTATCAGCCCTGCATAGCGAGTCAATGACATGATGTAAAATATATACCCTAACAAAGCAGATGAACACATTTCTTGAACTGAACAAAAAGCTTTTGCAGAAGGACATTTTCACAAACCCTAAGCAGAAATAAGAGACTGAATTGGAAAGAAACCATACACACATACAAGTTTAGATACCACCCTCCCGTACATTATTTTTAGTAACAAATCTATCTTCCATGTAGCTTACAGAAAAATACTTCTCCACTTTCAAACGAAATGAAAAATAATAAATAAAAGAAAACATAAATTAATCATTTAACAAATACCCATGCCTTCAAAAATCACTCAGAAACACCGTATTTTCAACTTCATCAATCGTAGACATCACAATAAACCATTGAAAAAACCCAAGGTTCATAGAAAGTTTAAAGTACACCATGTTAAATTAATTATGGAATATAATTAATTAATAATTAAATATTATCTTTATCATTATATTATAATGGTAATTTAGCTTCATTAAGGACCTTCATTAAGATAATTTCGGCATTCATATTTATCACGATAGGTCACGTGACATTTTAGGATAAGAGGATATATTGAGAAGTTTCTCAAGAGATTCAACATGTATGTTTGCTCCGTATGTGCTGCTCCTTTCTAGCTTACTGTGATGTATGTATATTTATCAAGAACATTAGGCTTGTAGCTATCACTTTTTCCTAATGGATGATCTAGAGAATGAGGAATCATGTGAGGTCCCAGCAGGTCTTTAGCATTGATTCGGCCATTCACATTGTTAAGAAGTGCATTTGTATGTCACGTAATGCTTCAAATTAAAATATACATAATGATATCATTGACTTTTCTGTTTTAAAGTTCTTTGGTATCAACACTAGGTTCCAAGGTTTCTATACATATGCAAGTGGTCTGGAATTTTCCTGGGATTGGCTGGATCAAGGTTAATACTAATGGTGTTGTCAAAGGCTCTCCAGGTAAGTTGGAATCTTCAGAGATAGTAGAGGGGAGTACATTGGGAGTTTCTCAGCATATTTGGGGATTCAAAATTCCTTGTATACTGAAATCATGGGTGCTATTCTTGCCATTGAGCTTGCTCATTCTACTGGTCATAAAAGACTCTGGTTGGAAAGTGACTCTTTTTTCTTCGTCAAGCCTTTTTCTTTGCTATGGTGGTTCCCAGGTCTATTAGAGATAGATGGAGAAAATGTTTGATGATTTGTTAACGCGTGAATTTCAAGGTTTCTCGTATCTTCACGGAAGAAAATCACTATGCTGACAAATTAGCTAGCCTTAGGGTTGAAAATAAGTTAGATTTTATATGGTACCCTATGTTACCTCATTGTAGGTTCCAACTCCCTTTGCTCTGGTTTTAGTTGGAAGTGTGTTATTCTTCTTGGATGGGTTTGATGTGGTCCCCATGTTCTCGTAATTTTTTCTTTTCTTTTCTTGTTTAATAAGATTTTCATGTGTTGATAAATTTCGGGATGTTAACCTAACTCAGATGTCAAAATGCCTAGCATGAGTTAAAAAAAATATTTCAAAAAAAATATTACGTGACTATATGTCTAACGCTAACTGTAAGTTATTGTCGTGCTTAGAATATTTAAAATTTCATCTAGTCTTTCTGATAGGTCATTACAAATACACGTAGAAAACATAGAATGGAAAAAAAAAAAAAAAAAAGGAAAAAAAAAAAAAAAAAAAAAAAAAAAAAAAAACAGGTATATGAAAGACATAATAATAAGACACTAGAACAAAAACTGAACACGGAAAATATGGTACGAACATTACTTACAGCATAAGTGCTGCAGAGAAATCTGGTTTATTGAAGGCAACTCCAGCATTATATTTTGTGAACGAAGCAGAAGTTGTGTTAAATCCAACTTCAGCACCCAGACAAAGTTCTTTGCTGCCAATTGCAGCTGAAAGCTCCAATAGAGGGGATGGATTCAAACCAATACTAGAATCAATAGCTGCATGAGGATGAAGGTACTGCACATCCAGCTGAGGTAAAATAGCATAGTTAGATACGTTGTGAGAATTCCAAATTAAATTCATCGCTTACATATTGCTAAGCATAAAAAAGGATGGTCAAGTGCAGGAGGCTCCCCTTATTGCAGGGTATGGAAGGGACAAACAGTCAAACATTAGCAGCCACAGCCCCACCATGATGAACATGACTTGAGCGGCCGTTTCCAGGCTTTACCAAGCTAATCCCCAAATAAAATCAACTTATCCTTCTTACTACTCTAAATAATTACTGGTAAGGTAAATGGTACCATAACATAACAGAAAACCTG
>Ga0209489_102869_pt1 | contig 34414 bp, 29 predicted proteins | sample SiratrowhiteBW_FD_187527 | JGI IMG/M metagenome (GOLD analysis project Ga0209489, IMG submission 187527) | Root nodule microbial communities of legume samples collected from California, USA - Siratro white BW (SPAdes) (version 2) | ecosystem: Host-associated > Plants > Roots > Nodule | place...
AAAATATATATATATATATATATATATATATATATATATATATATATATATATTATAATTGTTGTAACTAAATGTTTATAAATAATGAGTATATAATTATCTTTTTTAGTCATTACTAATTACAAAAAATAATAAAAATTAAGAATAAATAGTCAATTTAATACTACAAATATTGATATATTTCAATTTTACTATAAAAAAAATTACAGTTTTAGTACCAAAAATTTAATTCTATTAATTTTATTCTAATTTTGTTAATTATTAAAGATAATTAAGCACATATTTAGTCTTTAACAATAATCATATGTGATTTGTTGTATAAGAACTTTGATGTCAATGCCTTGAACCGACTATTTATTAAAAACTTAATAATAGTTATTCAAATTTATGAAATAAAAAAAATTATACAGCTTACTTAATAATATATTTCATCAACCTCATTTTGTAATAAAATAAAATATATACTATTATTATAAAAAAAGCATTGAATTAGCTTCTAGATAATAATGTTTACCAAAATGTGATAAAAAAGTTTACTTTTTTAAAAAAAATTAAAAACCGTAAGATTATTTTCAGATTTAATTGCATGTTATGTAGAAAGTATATATAGATGAAGTCAACGCTCATGAAAAATTAATTATTAAGTATCAAATAATACTAGCATATCTTTTTTAACAGCTAGAAATAAATATAATTGAAAAAAATACTTGAAGGGTATTTCAATCCTTATATAACGAAACGAGTTTAGCACCAGACACTTACCAGACTAAACACAGAAAGGTAACAACACATGAGTAATACTATCAGGATACAGATAAAGAATGTGTAACTGACAACAAACAACCAAACCCCGTACACAACATAAAAGACAACAACAAATAGATATTACAAAAGAACACAACAACACCACACATACACATGTGAAGCTACGAAAATTGGCAAGCTTGTAGGGATCTCGAGAACTCCTTCTAAGCCCATAGATACTCACAGCTCCCGAGATTAATCGTTCCACCCACAACTTTAAATACCAGCAAAAAAGACAACTCATACCTTTATGGAAACTCAAACCTACCACTCTCCCACCATGCCCCCACACTCCCACTAGGCCACCAGAAAACTCTAGACCAAAGATTGAAGACATCTCAATGGTAAAAAATTCCAGTCCGAAAAAGAGAAAGAAATTGTTGATCTCTTATATTTAAGCCATAACCAATTCTTTAACTGAGTTAGATAAAATATTTCTTTATGATCCACTACCCCGCCTTTAAAGACCACCTTGTTTCTATGATTCCAAATTTCTGACACAATAGCCACCCACATACCTTTCCACACTCTATTAACCCTATGACTTTGACGCAATAAATGGAAGCTCTGAAAATGAATAATGATATCTTCATGTCTAACCGTCACAATCCCAATCCAACTCTCACACTGATCCCAAACTTTTTAAGCCACCTTGCAAGTGGTGAAAAGATGTTGAGTAGTTTCTACACCTTCTTGACACAAAGGGCACCACATATTCCTTATCTGTAATCCCCTTTTAATTAAATTGGCCCTAGTCGGTAATTTATCCAACAATAATCTCCATGCACAAACTGTCGCTTTTGTAGAAATATTTAAACTCCATAACGACTGGAAAACCTTAAGGGGTTGCATTAGATCCTCCTTATTGAAAACACTATATCCAGACTTAACTGATAACTCGTCCTGATCTTTTCTTACCCATAATAGCCTATCTACGCCTTCCGTATTCTATTTCACTTTAGAAATTGTAGCCAACAACGGATCTTCTAAGAGTTTTTCCCATTCAAACTGCTCCCTACGCCAGCCTAGATTCTAACTATGACACTCTCCACTCCTAATTTTTCCCCAGTCAGCAACTCCACCTACCAAACTATCCTTGCATAGAGAGATTGAATACAACCTAGGAAATAATTCTTGTAATACTTTCCCATCTGCCCACCTATCTTCCCAGAATTTAACACAACTTCCGTCTACTAAACCCCACTAAGATCTACCTTCAAACCAATTACCTTGTATTCCCTTGCCACTTATCCCTACACAAATCTTTCCACCATAATGATTGTTTCCTATGTATCAAAGATACATCCATATTCCTCCATGATCCATATCTTGCTTCCAAGACGTCTCTCCACAAGCCATCTTCCAACGTCCTATACCTCCAGTTCCACTTGGCAAGCAAAGCATCATTAAAATATCTGATATCCTTAATACCCAAACCGCCCACTGATATTGGACTACATATCGTCTTCCACTTTACCCAAGCGATCTTTCTTTCTTCATACCCTCATCCCCCAAGACACTTAGTCTGAATACTTCTAATCTAATTACACACAACTACCAGTGCTTTAAAAAAGGAAAAGTAGAATAATGGCATAGCGCTTATAACCAACTTAATAAGACAAATTCTACCCACGATGGATAACCTTCTCCCCTTCCATCTAGGGAGTCTTGACCTAATTTTATGAACAATTGGATCCCAGAACTCCGATCTCCTAGGGTTACTTCCGATTGTCATGCCTAGATACTTAAATGGTAGTCCAATCTATCGACAATTTAAACACTTAGAATATACCAGATTGTCTAATTGCGAAACTCCCACAAATCCAATCACACTCTTATGAAAGTTAACCTTTAACCCTGATACCAACTCAAACGATCTTAATATTGCTTTCACCACTAACACATTATGATATGAAGGTTCATAGAAGAATAGTGTATCATCTGCAAACTGTAATAGATCAACATGCACTCTTTGTGTGCCCACCTCCACACCGTTGAACAAACTTGCTCTTTTGGCTTCCCTTACAAGCCTAGTGAGACCCTCAACAATTATAAGGAACAGAAATGGAGCAAGCGGGTCACCTTGCCTCAAACTCCTCTTCGGTTTAAATTCCTCCGTAGGACTGCCATTTACCAATATCGAAATTGTGGCCGATTCCATACATGCTTTGATCCATTTTATCCACTTGCAGCTGAAACCTAATCTCTCCATCATATAATATAAGAACTTTCAGTCAACCGAGTTGTATGCTTTTTCAAAATCTACTTTCAAAACACACTACTTTTCTTTTCCTTCTTTAAATAGTCAACCGTCTCATTTGCTATCAAGATGTTATCCAACATACCCCTCCCACTAAAAACCGCGGACGGATTTACATTAATAACACTAAATAATACCTTCTTAATCCTATTTGCTGGGATTTTAGATAAAATTTTATAAACGCATAGGTCTGAACTCATTCAGGTTGGAGGGGTTAAAAAAGAATTCAGTCCCAAACCATCTTATACAAAAGAACCACCAGCTACTCTTACTAAGACTACCCCAAACAAATACTAATAACAGACTTAATAAATCTTGCATCAGCATAAAAAACTCGAAACCTACACTTTTAATGCACCTAGATCCCGAACAGGCACATACATGTGTTATACCACGGGGAGAAGTTGTACTGCAATGTTAAAATGTTGGCGTTAAGGTGAGGTAGGCTAAGAAGGTGTATTGGTCGACAGGTTTCTTCAAAGTCCAACTTTATGCAGAAAAGATTCTGATATGCATTCCAACCAGGTTAACTTTGCCTCACATACTTGTCCATTATTTTTATAAGATCCACAGACCATTATTTTTATAAGATCCACAGCGTCATTTTTATTTATCTGAACCATGATCTAGCTTGCGATCCATTATCATTAAATCTTTGTACCTATGTCCCTGCAATGCAACAAGAAGCACATTTTCTTGGCTACATGTAGCCAGATGATATTTAAAAGTGCCATATTATGGAAAATCGTAGTCCTAAGCCCTATATCATAGCCCCTTCTCCCATATTGTTTCATCTTTAATTCTAGTAAATTTTGTAGCTAACATCCTGCCTTAAGTTCAACGTGAATGTTAGATATTCTTTAATAGGATCAAGGAGCCTTCTATAGTGGCAGTATATGACACAAATTTCACTTCCAACAACTTTAAGAATACACGGTGCAGTAAATGATCCATTTTCAGTTTGAAACACTTTACAATATGCATCCTTGGCATCATGGGAGAGTATCCCTTGAAAAACGCTTCTTCATCATTTCTAGTCTCACCAGACTTTGTAGTAATACCATCCTCAAATCTGATCTTAATAGAACATCTTCCCTCAGTGTTTGTGAGACTTGTAATATTATCTCCCTCGGTTACTTCTCCACCTGTTTATCTGTGCTTCACATAAAAAAGAAAAAAAAAAAAAAAGAATCTTTGTACATGTGTCCTTAGGCCTTTATTGCTTTACTCTGCATTTTTTCTTTCTTATGATTATTGTGAGAACCCAACAAACATTGCAAATTCTATTTACTCCTATACTTAGTCTATATACCTCATAATGCAAGATTAAAACGCTCTATATCTCTACAACCTTCGGGTGTGTTCCTTCGGTTAAAGAAGTTCTTAGGCTTTTTATAATTGTTCTCCAACAGGATGTTTGAAGAGTATATTCTTTTTGCTTAGTGCGTTTCTGTAATGAGCATTATTGATGTCATTATTTTTTTAACTTTTTCTTATCTTGTCAAGGTTTTCTCTTCTTTCTCTGTAATCTAGTGCAAGTATCTATACGTAAGTTTAGTAAATATAGAAACATGGTTTTTAATTAAAGCTTATATACTTTTTTTAATCTATTTTTACTAATTTTTTATAGCTCTATCAATCCAATTTCTTACATCTTTCTGTTCTTCCTATCGAAACAACCCTACATCTGAAAATTCAAAACTTATATAGCTTCAGAATTGGAATTCATCTGGAAATTAGCAAAAAGAAAAAAGTAAGAAAAATGTCATCTGCCTATCAAATGATATTTTATTGCATAAACAGAGTCAGAATTATGCTGTGATATTAAATAGCTGTTTAACAAATTCTCTTATCTTTTCTAACTACATTATCCACTTATCTCTTTTGGAAATTCAAGACTTTGACTGATACAGCGAAAGAACCAAAGAAGATAACGCTAAATCCAAGAAGCACGATCACTGAAAGGCCCACAGCTGAAAATCCGTTGATTTCAGTTTCATATCCAAGAGTGACAGCTAAATACTCTTTCACGCTGCCCTCGAATCCAGGTCCCACTATATTGGTTTCCACATCACCAAGCTGAGACGTTATAATACCACGTAACGTCCATGCAATCGGGCAGATATAATAGAACCAAATCCACCACCCGGGAATACTCTGAGACATTGCAACGAGTGAAGAGAACTTAGAATCCAAGAGAGAAACCACAACTTTTCATGTTTAAAAGAGACATGAAAGTAAATGTCCTTTAGCTACAAAGATTCATTTCTCCATTTCTTTCTGGAAGAGTACATGTAGAAGCATGCATGGGAATCAATTGCTATCAAGAACAAAACATACATAAAAGAAAACATTTTACCAATTACTGCATTAACAGAATCCAACTGTACTGCAGTATCAACTATATAATTCTGGATTAAAAGAGCAAGTTAAGGGGCCGGGGGAGATATAACCGAAACTAGCTAAATGTTCTGCAAGTATGACATTACTCACCGATTTTGGGATGAGAAAACCTGAAAGAAGATTCCACAGGGAGTAAAATGCTGAAGAAATAACAGCTGCTAGATGTTGGGAAGGTGTAAGACCAACGGCCATCATGCCGTAAAAGGTGAAGTAGGTGAACGTGAGAAACATGAACACCAGATAGAGAAAAAACTTTGCTGCAATAAATGAAAGAAACGATCCCACTTAATGACAGATCATATTCACATTTAACATCTAAATATGTCATTTACGAAACAACAAATGTAGGTTATAACAAAATTTAAATTAAATATGTCATTTACCAAGAAAATTAAAGAAAGTTATAGGCATATGCACCTTAACTTCATATTAGAAAAATGGAATATAATATAAGTGAAACTACTAGAGTGAAAGTTCAATAATAAGATATTCAACCAAAAATAAAAGGCTATCCTTATTAAACTTTTACACTTCAATATTGTTGTTTATGAATGGAGGTCAAATGATAGTTAGCATCAATTATCTATTTAATTAATGAATATATATGTTTTTTTTGCTCAGCAATTAATGAATCTTAGTGTTTGGCTCGTGTTAAGAACTATAATCTGTATTCTTAGATCAAAACCAATAGCATCTATGGAATGACAAACGAAATACACTAGGTTTCAAGTGTAAAAGTACTGTCAAAATTTTTGAAACTACATATGAAAACATATCTTATCTACAATCAACAAAGCACTAATACGATACCAGTAGAGGATATAACGCATATCTGATATGTTTATTTTAAAAATAATAATAGACAATACGTGAAACATACATATATATTTAAAATGTATAATTTTTTTTTCAAACATAATAAATTTATTGTATAAATCTAAATTAAAATGTTTTTTAAACATTATTAAAATAAAAAATTATAAAAATCATATGAAAGTAACATTGCTTTATATATTAGACACTTCATTATCAATAACTATAGTATTGGATACGTATAATTTCTGTCGGTGCATTAACAATTTATGAATAAACTGGGTCAAATGAAGTTTTCATTTTTTCTATGGATGCCAACGAGCATACCAAAAGAATTATGTATTATGACTCGAAGGTAAACAATTAAATTACAAATTTCAGCACCCTAATATAGATTTTGGGTGGAAGATCACTAAATTGCGAGTCGATTCCAAGTTATATAAAGCAATAAATATCTACAAAAGTAAAGATGAAATATTACCTGGTGTCCTTTCAAAATTGATCATGAAATATGTGATTATACCAAATAGTATCGTCTGAACAGCAATGTATGGTACCTCTATTATCCCCTGTCAATCGTATTAAGCAATTACTACGAGCAATGTGCACTATACATCTAAAGAAAGCTTTAATTTTCAATATTAAGACTTACCTGGGCTGACGCATATGCGATTGGAGAGTACATACCAGCAGCTTTCTCTCTATAAAAGACTGTCCTTTCTATTGAAACAATTGGTTGTACAGAAGCAGAGTTATTTACCCCAAGAAACATGCATGCAGAATAGAGAGCTCCCATAACCACGAACAGCTCTTGAGTTGATTCCCTACAGCATAATGGTAAGGCAAATGTTTTATTAGTACAGTGGGTTAGAGATTAATAGCATCATGTCTTAGAAAGTCATTTATGCCTAATTTAATTTTGTAAAATTGATTTAAGGTGAGCTAGATTCTCATTTATGTAAATGAATATAGGATAATATCTATTATCTTAAAATGTGGGTTATATATATATAAACTAAATCTATCGTTCATTAAACAGAAAGAAATTTTTAATGCCTAAGAAAAATCCGATTTAAACACGTTATGTGTGATTTTGTTTTTATTATTAAATTAAAAGATCGCAAGAAATAATCATTTCATCAAATCTCAGTCTTTGTCTGCTTAAGAAGTTCCATATTTTTTATTCAATTTCGGTCTCTTCTTTAGTTTAATGTTATATTTTTAAAACAATTCTCTTTACAACAAAATGATAATAAAATATTGAGTGGTGATTGTTCATTACATACATTCATTTGAACACTTTTATATATTATTATTTTATTATTTATATAATAATTTATTACATAAAACAGTTGTTAAATGGGGTAACAAATGAATAGTGATATTAAAATATGATTTTTGTAAAATATTAGAACATCCTTTCTATCGATAAAAAAACAATAAATGATAATAAAAGAGCGTTTACCTTTTTGAGCCAACATCCCAAAATACGGTACCAAATATGAGAGCACTTATTGTGGTGAAGTATAACCTCATTGCATTATACGATGGACTTCTCCAGTACACAAGATTTTGTTTCCATAAGCATCGTAAAAATTGGTTGAACAGATTTTGTGAATACATGGTATCAAACTTCAGTGGTTCAGATCCTGCAGGAGGATGCCCAAATTCCAAGATAGAAGACTCCACCCCCCTGAGAAAAATATTGAATCATTCATATGAAAATAAATATTTCCATTCTACCACCTCTAGCTTAAGAGCTGTATAAAACATCATGTTTTGTTCCCTTTGAAGAAGTCCATTTGATTTGTAGCATCTCTCTCCAACCTAATCTTCTAAAAAAGGAAACCGAAAATAAACCTCAGAAATAGCACGCAAGAACTATAAATTAGAAGCACCTGTATTGCTCCGAATTCTTGTAAAGTTCTGCAAAATCTACATTAAGTCTCTCTTCAGTAGCAGGCGTAGTAACCTCAAGCACCCAGGTAGCCGGATTGTAGCCATTTGGAATGGGGGGAATTCCTCTTATTCCCTGCAGAGCGGATAGGAAACACAACCACAAACCAAAAATATAAAGAACTAACGAAGCACGTTTGCATATTGACATTTGTTTTAACAAAGAAATCTAACACAGAAGAAGGAAGAAGAACAACTAGGCAGAGGCATTCTTGTGTCATACATATTTACTCATATTCAGGGATATCGGGGGTAATTAGAAATGCCAGATAAGATGGAGAGCTGATCTACACTAAAAATGATTCCGTATTCTCTTTCTTTCCCTTTTCTTCTGCATCACATATTTCATCCCAATAGGATCTAACCCTGTCAATTGGTAAGCTCTTACCTACTCAACTTCTTCCTCCTTTTATATTAAACAAAAGGTAGAACAAGTACCAAGAAAAATCTTAAAGCTGAGTACAAGTGTAAAAATTGTAAGTATAAGCATCTAACACGAAAAATTTCATATTCATACAAGAAAAACTTAATTTTTTTATTGAATTAATAAAGTATAAGTTGTTCGATGGAAAAGTAGGATGCTTCCAATTGGAGAAACAAGCCTAGGCAGCAATGAAAGAAATTACACAATATGAAATATCACTCTTCTGGCAGCAGCAACGACAATAATAATACAGAAGTAGATTCCAACCTCACCTGAAAGTAATCTATCATTATCTGTGACTGAACACCCAGTTTTCCCCCATATATTACTCGTCCACCACGTTTCATAAGAAGTAACTGAGTAGAGAAAAAAATTAAGTTTTAGACTCTGATAGAAGCTATTGCATCATTAGTTATCGAAACAGATGAAAAAGATTTAATTAGACTGACATCATCAAATGCTTCAAATATATCAATACTCGGTTGATGTATGGTGCAAACCACCGTTCTACCAGTATCAACAGTATTTCGAACAGCTCGCATAACAATAGCTGCTGCACGTGCATCTAGTCCAGAAGTAGGCTCATCCATAAAAATAATGGAAGGGTTTGCTACAAGCTCCACTGCTATTGTTAATCGCTTTCTCTGCTCAGTTGATAAGCCAGAACTACCTGGCATACCAACCAAAGCATTTCTCAAAGTATCAAGCTCGACTAGTTTCATCACTTGTTCAACAAACTCCTGTAGAATATTTCAGTGAATTAAAAGTTCGGAAATAATTCAGCACGATAAGATATAAAATGTGTCATGAAACAACTTACAAGTCTTTTAGCAACCCCAACTTCCTTTGGAAGGCGAAGAGCTGAAGAAAACAATAGTGACTCCTCAATTGTTACTTGAGGAGAATGTATATCATTTTGTTCAACATATCCTGATACTCTGGCAAATGTTCGTTGCTCTTTTGGGTAACCCGAAATTTTAATGTCCCCTTCTATGTACCCTCCAGTTTTCCTACCAGCCAGTACGTCCATCAAAGTGGTCTTTCCAGCCCCACTTGAGCCCACTAATGCTGTAAGTACACCGGGTGAGAAAACACCGCTCACGCTTGTCAAGAGCTGCAACCGAGTTTCAGGTACGCCTTGCTTGCTTATCTCCTGTAAAAAAACAAAAATTCTTTTAGAACTAGTTAAGTATAATGAGACCACTCCTATATTTCGTGGTGAGTACGTCACCATATGGCATAGTGCATCAGGTGATAAAATTAGAAATTGTCAAATTACAAACCTTCGGCATATCGACAAAATAATTGACATTATGGAATGTCATTGTCAGTGGTTGAAATGGAAGTATCATTCCTTTCTTATTACTGTCCTCTCTCGCGGATTTGCTACGGGTACTCATTTCATAGACCTGATTACTGCCTGAAGAATCCATGTAATGGATAGTGAGACATTTCTGGTCATAATACTTAATACATTATCAATCTTTGATTCTCCGGATAATTTGATCATGCGAAGTTTGGCGGGTCGTTACCGTCTCTGGAAGATTTCTTTTCTGAGTCATCGTCATTTGGAATAACTGTTCGTGCTTTTTGTAGGGCTTCATTAAAAAGTAATAGGACAAAGAAGAAGAAGGGGATTAAATAAAAACAACTTAGAATATTTGTGACTAAAGAAACTCCCAGCCCAAGGGAAATAGTAAGTAAATTTTAAGAGGGAAAACATGCTTTTAAATGGAAAAATAGTGGGAAATATTATTGAAAACTTACGATTCAGAAAGGTCAAGGCCACAGTGACCATGTTGTTGAAAAAAAGCGCGTAGACAAGTAAAACTGAAATACCAATCCAATACCAGTAGTCAGCAGTTGGTAGGCTGTTTGAGATTAGGACATTGTATCCAACTGTGCTCCCCCCATTCTCGGATTGCTGCAGATAGTTTACACTGTAAACCATAAATATATTCTATAAACTCTTCCCTAATAAAAGTTCCATAATTCCCATAAGATGTTCTACTCCTTCAGTTTTATATTTTATTAGTAAAGAATAAAATAAAATATTAGAGAAATGTTTTTCTCTATTCAAAACTATGCCGCTTATTTTTCTCTATTTACTTCTTACATTACATGAAAATAAATGAAAACATGACCAGATATATTGAGATACTATGAAGAAGTATTAATAGTATTTAATCTATGTAAAAAAAGATCCAATGTCCAAAAGATATCTAAATTAGACCACAATCCCATAATGGCTAACATTTTGTAGGCGATACTAACTGTGGAGAACCATTATCAATGTTTTAATCTATGTACTGCATTCAGAGTCCAAAAAGGTATGAAACTGCTGGAAATCCTCTGCACACAGCACTGTGATATAAACTATTGGAGGTCCAAAACATATGTTAGCTCCTCCCTTCAGAATGGATGTATTAGCTTTTTAGCAGCTAATATGTTAGTTCACTATTCCTGCAACATTTTGAAAACCAGCAGAGTGGTACTAGATGGCTTCTGTCACTGCTCCTACTGCCTTGTCCTCCATTAATTCTTTTGCTATATATGCTCCCATCCTCCTTATTTGCACTCCTACAGCTCTGGTTTTTTGCTAAATCATTTGCAACCTTCTTTTCATATCCTGTCTACTGTTGTTTCGATACACAACCCAACAGCAACCTTCCTTGCAAGTCTAGACCTCCCCCGATTCATCATATTCCAGACTTCTCTCCTATATAATTTGTCTATTCTCTCTAGATTGGTTGTACTTGCTCCCAACAGGTGGAGATGCGTTTACTCGGACACCCTCTTGTATACTGTCTCCTCCTTTATCTGAGTTATAGTATTTATCTCTCATGCTCCAGGTCAAGCTCGTTATATAAATGCAGTAGGTCTGCTATCCTTTAATTTCCTCACACTGTGTCTTAATTATTTTATGTTTGAAACCTATTTCCTGCAATTAAAATGAAGCATAGTACAATCCAAAATCTCTCAAACCTTATCCATACTTATCAGTTGGAGATTCCACATCATCAACTAGAGATGAAACTTTTCAATAGTTTATAAATGGATGCAAATCTCATCTTACAAGTCAGTTTTATAAGGTTGAGTTAGACTTAAAGTCTCCTTCTTATCATGGTCGAAATTCTTGATCTTTTACAAGATTTTAATTCACCTTATCAGGTTAGTTTTCCATCTCAGTTCAAGTTTAAAAATGATAAAGCATATGGAAAATCATATATTTCTAAAGTTTGCAGTTATTGTGGAAAGACAGGACATGTGATTGATACATGCTATAAAAAATATAGGTTTTACTCCTGAGCAATATCAAACATTGTTAGTCCTTTTACAACAGTCTAAATCCAGTGACAATGCCTTCTAACAAAACAACACACTGGTAATAAATTTCTCTCTTTCTTTAGTTCTTGGATTCATGATAGTGGTACTACTGATCATATTTGTTCATCCTTGACTCATTTTACTTCATATCATCAAATTAATCTTATCTCTGTCAAATTACCAAATGAAAATCAAGTCATTGCAAATTATGCTGAAAGTGTTTTTATCAATCAAGATCATGTCCTAAATAATGTTTTGTATATTCCTAACTTCACTTTTAATCTTCTTTCATTAGCAAAGTTAATTGATAATTTGTCTTGTGTGATTATCTTTTATTATAATGGTTGTTACATTAAGGACAAAAACTCCTTGAAAGTGATTGATCACCAATATTGTCAATTTTACTATTAATGATCTCGAAACCCTTTGACATTTTTCAATTAGGGCATGTTTCAAAATCCTTAAATGTTATCCAAAATAAATTTCCTTTTGTTAAATATAACAAATCTTTTATTTGTGATATTTGTCATATTGTAAAGCAAAATATACTTCTCTTTCCTCTTAGTGCATCTAAATTTAAAAAAATTTTGGATTTGATTAGTAGTTCATAACCGGAAATATCTCATAAAAATGAGAAATGGCCAAACTACATAAGGAAATGATAGCACCTTCAACCCAAGTTGAACAATATATAAGAAAGAAGACCCATAAACCTAATGCCTTAAAATTTTGGGTTGAAGGTAGTGTCATTCTTTTATGTGGTTTGACTCATTTTCTCATTCTTATGAGATCTCTCCAATTATACCCCTCATATTCTCTCAACACTTCACATAATTATTTCTTAATTGTTTGTCTAACCCATGCCAAACCCTTAATTTTGATGAGTTTAGAGGGTACTAAATCACTAACAACCAGGTGATCATAAGTTTACCTTCTTTCACTCATTCTTCGTAATAAAATCAAGTTTTAAAACAAGTCAAGGAAATCCTATACCTTTACCGTGATTACATTGAGTGGTATTTTCACTGAGGTAGAAGTGTTTGATGCTGTGAGTCAGTGTAGAAGCTCGAAGTGTCCTGGGCCTGACGGGTTCAACTTCTTCTTCATCAAGAGTAACTGGGAGATTATAGGTAAGGATGTTGTCAGAGCTATTCTCTTCTTTCAGAGCAGTGAGTTTTTACCTAGAGGTTATAATGCTTCTTTTATCACTTTGGTACCAAAGAAGGCTAACCCTTCTGAACTAAATGAGTTTAGACTGATTTCTCTAGTCGGTTGTATTTATAAAATTCTTTCAAAGGTACTGGCGAACAGGTTGAGGAAGGTGCTGCCTAGTGTTATTGATGTTAATCAATCTGCATTCCTTGAGGGGAGGGGTTTGTTGGATAGCGTTCTGGTAGCTAATGAAACGGTGGACTTCTTGAAGAAGGAAAAGAAGAGTGGGTTGATGGTTAAAGTGGACTTTGAAAAAGCCTATGACTCGGTGAATTGGAAGTTCCTTTTTTACATGATAGGTAGACTTGGATTCAATCCTATCTGGATTAAATGGATCAAAGCCTGCTTGGAGTTGGCTTCAGTCTCAGTTCTGGTGAATGGTAGCCCTAAGGAGGAATTTAAGCCAAAGAGAGGTCTTAGGCAAGGCGATCCGCTGGCACCTTTCCTCTTTCTTATAGTGGCCGAGGGCCTTACAGGGTTGATGAGGAATGCTAGAAGTGTAGGCAGATTTAAAGGCGTTAAGGTGGGTAGTCAGAGAGTGCAGGTTGACCTGTTGCAATTCGCAGATGATACGTTATTCTTTTGCAGTCCTACGTATCACAATGTGCTGGTTATTAAAGCTATGCTGAGATCCTTTGAGCTGGTGTAAGGACTTACAGTTAACTTTTATAAGAGACAGATGGGGCCGTGGGCATTTCTGAGTTAGACCTTCGTGTCTTCTCTAAATGTCTTAACAGTAGACACATGGGTCTACCTTTTAAATACCTTGGTATGCCTATTGGAGGAAATCCGAGGAAAAGAGTGTTCTGGAATCCCGTGGTGGAAAAGATCAGGTCTAGACTATCAAGATGGAAGGGGAGATTGCTTTCAATGGCAGGTAGGATATGTCTGATCAAGTCTGTTATCAGCGCTTTACCCTTGTTCTATTTCTCCTTTTTTAGAGCACCTACCACATATGTAACCAGATTAGACGTATCCAGGCACAGTTTCTCTGGGGATGGGGCCATGAAAGTAGGAAGATTGCTTGGGCGAAGTGGAAGTGGATCTGTAGGCCAGTTAAGTATGGTGGACTGGGTATTAAGGATATCAATTGTTTTAATGTTGGCTTGCTTGCTAAGTGGAAATGGAGGTTAGAGACTAGTAAGGAGGGCATGTGGTGGGAAATCTTACAAGCTAGGTACGGATGTTGGCCGAAGATGGGTGTTTCTTCAGGTCCTGGTATTGAATCTGTATGGTGGAAGAACTTGATCAGGGTTTGTGGTAATGTTACTCAGGGGAATTGGTTCGATAGTAGACTCCAGTGGTGTGTTGGTGATGGTCGGTGTGTTAAATTCTGATGTGATTGGTGGGTGGATGACAAAGCGTTGAAAGACAAGTTTTCAAGATGGTACTCTATTTCTTTTAATAAAGAAAGCTTGGTAGGTGACGTTGCTGAGTGGGATGGAGGTAGGTCCTCTTGTTGCACAACTTGGAACCTTAGTTGGCGAAGAGAGAGGTTCGAATGGGAAAAACACCTTGAAGAACAAATGTTGACCTTGATCTCAAATGTGAAGTGGGATGTTAGGAGATTTGATAGGCTGGTGTGGGTGGGTGAGGCTACCCAAGTATATTCAGTCGGGTCTAGTTATAGCATATTGATTGGTGAGAGCTCTATGCAGTCTTCTGAATCTTTTAAGTGTTTGTGGAGTTTAAGTGTTGCCCCTTCTGCGATAGTGTGTGCATGGGAAGGTGGGTGTTAGACATCAAACCACTCATGTCAATTTTTAGAGTTTTTGTCTAGTAGGCCAAAAGCAGAGCGTCAATAGAGCCTGGAAAGGGATGTGGGTAGCCATTGCTTCGGAAGTTTGGAGTCTTAGAAACAAGGTGGTTTTCAAGGGTGGGGTAGTGGATGCTGTTGAAATCTTTAGTCTTGCTCAACTTAAGGGTTGGTTGTAGGCTAAATACAAGATGAAGAGAACATCTTTTTCTTATTCGGATTGGGTTCTCTCTCTGGTGGTATGCCTCCAATCATTGGCATAACAACTCTTGAGGTTTGGTTGATATGTTTCTGCTTTTTTTGTGTTTTCATATTCCTGGTCGCTGGTTTTGTCTTTTTTTAGGTGTCTCTAGGATTCTGGTTCTGATATGTTTAGTAGACTGTTTTGTTTGTATGGACTTATTGTTTTGGTAATTGTGACACTCTTATGATTAGAATGTGTTGTACAAGGGTTGAAACACCCCTTAAGTATTCCTCTTATTTTATTCATCTTTTGCTGTTAAAAAAAAAAACAGCAGCCGACAAAGTTAATTTAAGAAAGTTCTAGACATAAAAATCATTCTTGCCAGGTTAGCTCTTGGGGTAGGGTCAGCACATGAATTCATAAAGTAAAACCAAATGAATTACCTTCATCCATCTTGAAGCAGTAAATTCATTAACTGTGATAGCACGTTGTCCATAGGTAAGGGGGGACAACCAGTAGCCCCAAATCCACCATGGTTTAATCATTGCTGAAGGAATAACAGCCAAATTACTACTAAAAACAATATCGTTAAATTTTTCTTTAATATACAAATTGCGGTGTTGGCTACCTTTAGGTATTATAAATCCTCCCAGTAAGAATACAATAAGTAGGGAAGCTGATCCATATGTATTGGCAAGAACCATATCTCGTGCAACGGCAGCCATCATACGAAAGAGACCTAATGCCATTTGATGCATTAAAAAAAGTAAAAGCATGTAGCGAAAACACCTGAAATATTTAACAAAATTCAGTGATTATTACGAGGGTTAAAAAGAAAATATGCAACGTAAAAATTTGTATAAAATTAAGATACCTTCCCGCTGATGGAGCAAATCCAACACTGTAATATACAACAACAGTCCATATAACAGCCTCAATAACGGAATAGGGTATACGTAGAACCCAACTAGTTACAGACCACGCCCATGCAGGATAGAACAAATTATCTCTTTGCTTATAAAATACTGGAAGCCGACTTATCAAGAGTGGTAGCTCAGAAAACCCATTAAACATCATGTGAACCATCCCAAAAAATAGAGCAGAAAGATAAAGGCGTCCGTAAGTCTCATCTGTGGGATGTAACCTTGTTCGCAGGAATACTGTACATGTGACAAATCCAACAAAAGCAACCTTCACCAGCAAAAAAAGAACTAAATGTTAAAACATATGAACCCAGGAAAGAGAAAATTGTGAATACATTAAAATAGTTAAGAGAAATTGAAAAAAAAATATTGAGAACTTGTAAATATTATGAAGTTTGATTTCTGTTCACACAGTAAGTATAAAAATATCAACCAGTTAGAATTTATATAATTTTTAAATAATTATTGTAAAAAAACTAACAAACTAATAATCATATATACACTAGCGTCTTGTATTTGACACATGCACACAGAAAGCCGATTGCAGTCAATATAACTTATATGATATCGGAGTTAGTTCAACGCCATTTATCTAACATAGTAATCTTTGGATTTAATTAATAAGTTATAAAATTATTTAAAAGTTTAAATGATATTTTATGTTTTAAAATATTTTAGTCGGGATAAATTCGCAATCTATTAACTGAATCTCGCTCTGAAGATTTAATTATAAACCTTTATACATTAAGAAACAAATTAAATATATTATATTAAAAAACTCATAATTCAAGAATTTGAATTTAATTAATTTGTATCATCCAACTTGTTGAAAAATATGTAACGCGGGTAAAGCACGTAATTAAGTCAGTAACTATTGTACTTGTCATGAAGAGCATAAGATTGAATTTGATGAGCCAAAACCATAAAAATTGGATTTATTTATGAGTTAATGAGTTCGTCATATAATCATGATAACAATCATATTTTCATGATAACAATCATATTTTCACGATAGAATAGTTATGAAGATTTATTATCAGAAATTATTGTTTAAATTTAGCGATATATAAAGGATGGAAATTTTAAAACAATATCTTTTAAGAATGATAACTCTAGATGAGAAGATGCGGAATAGCTGCAGTTTTGACTATTTTATTTTCATCTGCAATATAAAATTTCATTCCTATATTTTTTATTTATTTAATAAGTATGTATATTATATTCTATTTATACTGAGAAATAGATTGTACTTATATTTGTGTATGTCTTTTTATTATTTTAAATATTAATTAAATATTTTTTATTAAAAAATAAAGATCACAATAAAAAAGACAATACATTATCAAGATTTAACATTAAAAGAATATCAATTTTTTTCAATATTAAATATTAAAAAAATTGTAACAATATAAATCATAAATCTCAAGTTTGAGTATTAAATAATAATTGAATAAAGATTAAATAATTATAAAAAAAAGTGATAAAACTTAGAAATAAATTATACTCAAAATGGAAATTCTCACTCAAAATCATAAATTCAAGTTATAGGCAATACCCAGTTGATTTGCGAGTGAGTTATTTAATTATTTTCTAAAGTAGTGTGATTGAATTAACGGCATCATGTTATCTGAATAATTATACCTACCTAAGTCATGTGCTGTAGTAGAGTCATTGTATAAGTTGAAGAGATGTCAAGCCTATATATTGCTGCCTTTTTGTCTCTGGTTTTATTATTATTTAATAATATTAATAATAATTACAAAAGGACAATATATTATTCTAAAGTTTTGTACAATAACGATAAAAATATTTAAATATAATTTATTTATATTTAAAAAAAGAAATAAAATATAAATAAGATTTTATGTTTTTAATTATAATAAAAATACAAATCAAATGTATTTTCTTATATTGAATATATCCTGAATTTTTGTTTATCTAAAAATATTTTCCATGTTCCTTAAGAGTATAATAAAATAAAAATAATAATTTTAATTATTTATTTGGTATCTACGACAATTTTTTTTAACTTTTATATTTTTAAAAAAATCTATTCTTTGCTCATATACATATTCCTTTTAATCCTTTTGTTTCATGCATATCTTTAGTTCATTTTAGATCCTACATAAGGATTTAAGAAAAAAAGTATATGATACTTTGGGTTAAGATTCTAAGTATACCTTATATGATTTTCAACTACTAAACTGGACCGATATAAGAATGATAGAAATTTTCAAGAGTACCAGGAAGGTCCTAGAAATATAAAGAAGAATTTTAAACCGTACCTGGCAGGTTCTAAAAATATAAAGAAAGCTATGCCTTTTGATCAGAAGCACCTCTCGTGCAAAGCAAGCTTTAGCAAGATCCCATCTTGGCACGGCATATTTAGTTCTAGCCAAAGCTGAAGGATGACCTTTCGATTTATCATATGGACGATTTTGCATGGAATCCATATACCTTCCGAATTTGGAATTTTTAAAGGCTTGTGCAATTTCAGCAACTGAGACGAACGCATATGGTTTTGAAGGATCTGCCCAGTACTGAGCTTGATCCTTTTTAGATGTAACCTGACAAAAGAAAGAAAGTACTCGACCAACATTTGAGGGAGGCATTTAATTGATCATGAAAATATGTCAAGAAGATATACCTCCTGTAGAAAGTCAGCGATCCCCTTTCGAGCTGGAAGTTGAAAACCTAATGACTGAAAAAACTCGAGCACGTCTTCTCGAGGGCCTTGATATACCACGTACCCTTCTGACAGAAGCACCAGATCATCAAATAGCTCAAATGTTTCAGGAGCAGGCTGAAGGAGAGCCATGAGTACTGTAGCATCCATTTGATGAACAAAGTTCTTTATGCATTTTACTATCTGGAACGTAGTAGAGCTATCAAGACCAGTTGATATCTCATCCATAAAGAGTGTTTTTCTTGGACCAACAATCATCTCTCCTAAAAGATGCAATACAAGAAGTCATTGTTTGCCGCAAATGCACGGAGTTAAAACGCAGTTAAAACATTCAAAAATTCGTCATTTTTGAACTATCTAGAAACTCCTTATGAATCCAAGGATCAACTTACTAACTATTAACTACATACACAATTAACAAAATATTTGCGTCAGTTCAAGCAACAATGAAACAGGCTTTTCATGGAAAAGTAGCTTCAACGAGTATATGTATTGTTATCCTTCTATCTTATGTTGAGTTTTAACAGAAATCTTATTGGGTTCCTCAGCAATACATACAATTATTCTGCAAATCCTACAATAAAACAAATTTATGTTGTAAACCTCACGTGAGATACTTTTATAAGATTAAGATAGATTTAAATTTCACGATATAATATGATTTCAGTATAATACCATTAAGAGTATATATTGGTCATCGGGCTACTACAGAAGCAAAATACTAAAGATTCTGAACACAGCTATCATTGCCAGAGACAGGGAGGGAAAACCTGTTGTAACTCTCTTCTTTTGGCCGCCAGAAACCCCTCGCATCATATCGTTTCCAACTATTGTCTCTGAACATACATCGAGACCAAGCACTTTCAAAACGTAATCCGTATTCACGCTGTGTTTTTTACCTCCGACAGATGATGCCTGTGAAGTTAATCAAATTTCACATCAGAAAGCCCATAATATACAGTGAAGGCACGTATCATGATTTTCACACTAGCATTTATTATGGTAACCTTCATAAACGCGTCAATTTCCGCACTAGGTCTTATTTTCCTTTCCTTCTCCAGGCGGCCAAGTTCACTTGTATATGCTGTGAGAGTTAAGCACATTCATACAAATTTAATGGTCAGAGATATAGAAAAATGTTTACCTGCATATATATGTGTGTGTGTGTGTTTACCTGCAAAACCTTCTTCTGCACCTTGACATCTAGCACCAAAATCCAAACATTCTCGTACTGTCAGTTCTGCAACGTGATCATCGGTTTGGCTAATGTATGCAGAAGTACGTCGAACATAAAACTCATCCACCTCGTGGCCATTGTATGTTATACTACCAGTTTTCTGTACAAACATAACAGCAAGAATGCACGATTTTTTGAAAGTGTTAGCTTTTTTTGCCACCTTTAAAAAAATATAGCTAATCAACAACTAAATTAAATCAATAAAAAAAGTTAGCAACAACGTTTAGCAAAAATTATTATCAATATTATTATTATTTAAAATTTGTTGAAATATAAAATTTTAAGTTTTATTTCTTATTTAATTTAATGAATATTTTACAATTTCATTTCTAATCAATCATACAACCTAATAATAAAAAAAATATATTGAAAGATCCTATAAGGAAGAAATTAAAGAGCTTATGTATCATTATTAAAAATCCATAATCACCTTGAGGGTTTTATCAAGCTTGCCCGCTAGAGCCAGAAGTAGGCTGGTTTTACCTGATCCTGGAGGTCCCAATAGCAAAGTCATCCTGCAAAACAGCCAAAAGTAGGATAACAGTTACATCAGTGCGCGCACATGAAATATCAAATAAAGAAGCAAACATCCGTGATACTATTTACCATCAGGTTGCGTCCTAAATACAAATTAACTACTATTTTACGGATTCCATGATGTCTAACTGAAAAGTTGAATAACTTTATTCACTCGATTGGTATGAAGAAGCCGCAAGGACGAAAACGCGCGTAGAAAGAAGAAACTAAGCACACTGTTACCTTCCTGGCTTGATAACGCCAGTGACATCGTTCAGTATGGTAAGGGAATGCCGTTTAGGTCGGCATAACCTCAACTTGGTAAAGAAACCCTGCGCCCAACCGCATGCAAAAGTTAGTTAGGATACGTATGACTTTATAAAAAATAAAGTAGCGATAACATAAAGACGAAATTAACCTCCAAACAATCACGAGAATAGTTAATCAGTGTTGGAAGAGCTCTGGAACCAATTTGAACATTGGCGGAGACGTTGAGGTTCTTGAACCTCACCTCGATCTTCGGCACCTCCAACCCAACCCTACCGCAATCGAATAACAGGAACAATAGTATAGATAAGTAATTTTGAAGAATCGCACTCGGAAAATAGAAATGAAAAATCAAACTAATCAGTTTTGAACCTGTCGAAGCGTTCTTTTATGGCGCAGAGGAGGCGGTAGTTGTCTTGGTCGGTGGTGGCCAGAGCCTTCTTAACGACGAGTTCGCGGCGAGAGCGGCTGAGTTTTCGGACGTCGACTAAGTTCTCGCCGCCGGTGGCGGATCCTTGCGTCGCACGGGAAGAAGAGGCGCGGAGGAGAGCGTAGTTGATGCGTTTCTGAGACGGCAACCTGGAGAGCGCCGCCCACTGCAGCTCCTCCTCGTCCTCGGCGACGGTCTCGGAGTTGGAAGCCATCGCGAAACTCTCGCTTCCGATTGATCCTAATTCGAAGTATTCGCTTCCGTCGGAAGCCGCCATTGTTTGCCTCTCCGGTTTTCGCACTGTAACGGTTTCGTCGGAACGGAGACGAAGGAGATTGAAAAAGTGAAGGAAATTGTGTAAGAAGGAGAGGGAGTATGTGAGTGTTAGTTTGTTAGGATCTCTCTAAAATGTTGTTGTATTTCACAATTTGAGTGTGTTTTGTCCTATTCTTCCGAAATGCATATTGTTTGTTGGTATTAAATGAACTAGCGTTGAGGACCCATCGACGCGCTATCTTCTCCTCTCATTCTCGTCACTCTACTTGACAATTGACAATTACTCCTACTTTTCTTCTTTTAGAAAATTAATATAAAATTATATATATTTATTAATTGTTATAAATAATATCAGATTTAATTAAAACACGCTTATCAACTGAGAGTGCAATAATAATGATATAACTAAACATTAAAATAAACATTTTCATTATTGTTAAAGTTTCTTAAAATCTATCTATCTGTCTATATATATATATTTATGTGTTCTTTAGTTTAGTAAAAAATTGGATTGGAAGAAATATGAATAGTAGATTGACTATCACAATATAGTTTCGTGCACATGGAGTGGGAGACCCAAACATTTTGTAATAAAGCTTTCATCCATATAAGTAGTAATTGTTATGCAACAATACTCAACTTTTGTGAAGGAACCGAAATAGTATGTTGCTTCTTATATTTCCGCGAGATTGTGAATTGATCGAGTGAAATAAAGTATATAGTAAAAAATCGTCAAGTAACTAAACAACTTGCCCAAATCATAATCACAATATGCACACAAGTGAAGATCACAAGTGGAACTAAGAAGTAGGCTTTATCCTAGATGTTATAGCTTAATACAAGCAACACCCCATCATAATGTTCTTTTACCCCATCATAATGTTCTTTTACGAGATGGTGAAGAAATCGAGAAAGTGTATACATGATATAACTTAACTCTAATTGATTAATGCTAAGATAAATAAGGATCTACAAGACGTTGATAATGTGTAGAATCATCATCATAAGCCATATAATTTGAAAGGGCTAATTTATTATTATGATCCTTGAGAAAGTTAGTTGGCTTGCACCCAAAAATGACACATTCACTTAAAATATTTAAAGAAAATTTGTTTTGACTTAAATAAAACAGATGAGTTGTAAGCAAATTCAATATCAAGAAAATATTTAAATTTCTCAATATCTTCGTTTTTCTACCAAGATTAAAGATAATTCTTAACTCAAGTGAAAGTGTTATTGCTAACCAAAAGGATATAATCACCACAAATAATAACAACAACAAAATATTGATCACTAGTGAATGTGAACAATGTGTAATTGGCATTGGATTGGTGAAACCAAAACTAAGAGAGACCCAAAATTTGGCAAACCAATTCCATGGTAATTGCTTGAGATCATAAAAGAAATGAAGTAATTTGCACAATAGCGACTGACGTATTTGATTACTAAATCGATCACAGTTTTAAAGTGACCAATTTTTATCATTTAGTGACTGGTTTTTTGGTCACTATTAGTGATTTTTCTAGTAGTGAGATCTCCTTCACAAAGGCATTGTGAATATCCAATTAATAAATATCCTATCCTTTTGCAACAACCATAAAAAGAAAAAAAACAAACACTTACCATTGTTTGCAATATAATCAAAGATTTCATGATAATCTTGTCCTTTAATTTAGTTATTGTTAAGAATGACTAATATGACTTTGTATTGTTCAATAAAGCCATCGAAATGATACTTAAATTAAAAAAAAAATCCATTAACAAGGAATTACCTTCTTGCTAAGAGGAAGATGAGAAAAAATTCAAGTGTAGTTATCTTCAATGGCCTCAATTTCAAGTTTCATTAACCTACTGTCAAAGTGAATTCTTTGTGGTCTTCTTGTATAAATATGACTTGATAGTGTTATTAAGAATTGCAAAGTATTTTCTTATGTTGTGAATAGAAAATATGATTAGTGACAATGTTCTCGATAAGATAAAGAATATCAATCGAATGTCAAAAAAAGTGTTGAGAGAAGAAAGTGTAATGTTATTTCGACAATGATAATTTTTAAGATATCTTAGTGGTGAATAGGCTCTATGAAAAAGAGGTGCGAAAGATGAAGTCGAAAGATTAGAAGAACTCTCCCTCTCTGTAGACACTAGGTCAAGTAAGGGTGTAACATCAAAAAAATAATGCAATTACATCATAGACTCCTAAAATCATAGGTCTAGAGATAAATTGTGTGGAAGCCGAATGACTTTACATATCACAGAAAGTAATGCAATACTTCCTCAAAAATTGAACATCACAAGACACAAAAATCACTTTGATATCCAAATCAAACACCTTCTAACTCTTTGTTAAAGGCGTGATAACTCACAAAAACATATTTTTTCATGTAACAAATTTATCATATTGTTTAAGAAAAACCATTACATATCATAAGCAACCAAAGACCTAAATATAATCATAAGGTGGAGTATCATGAAATCCTTCTTATAGACATTTCTTTCAAACAATGGAGTTGATTTCGATTAACCAAATGAACAACCATGAGTTTATATTAACAATTACTTCCTGCATCCTATCAAATTACTTCATGGACTTTGAAGAAATGGCATCCTATCAAATTACTTCATGGACTCTGAAGAAAGGAAAAGGAATGGACATAAATGCCTCTTTAGATTAATATAAAAGGAATAGGAATTAAGGTTTTAGATTTAGGATGAATTTGGGTTTGAATTTGGTAAGGAAACTTTACTTTGGTTAGGAAGATGTTTGCTAGTGTTGGACGGTTCATTTGCGATAGTTTGAGATGGTTTGCGGTAGTCTTTGGCTTAACTGTGTCATAAGTGTAGGTGCATGTGCTCTGCGGAGATTTTTTTTTTTTTTTTCAAATAGCAGAATTTTAAACAAGCTACAAAATTCCCTTTCTTTTTTGAAAAAAAAAACATACGTTAAAACTTTGAACTACAAAAAATTAACTCCGAAACATATTTCTGAAATGAAATTTCTAGAACATGTTTTCAAAAACAGTTTTTAAAAGTGTATTTCAGAACTTCACTTTCAGAAAACCATTTCAAAATAAAAATAAAAAATAAAAATAACTTTTTGAAAAGCCCTTCTCAAAATGTAAAATTAAGCTTCCAAAAACATTTTTCCAGAACTCTAAAATTACTTCTGAAAAGCATCTTTTAGAATGAACATTTTATCTTCTGAAACATAAGTAAGCCAATAAATATATTGCGGATTACTCGTATCGAAAGCAACATACACCTTCCATTATACCTCTTTCTTTCGTATAAGAATAAGAAGGGCAGAATTGAATTTTGGAAAATTTGATCTGGAAGCAATTGGCGTATACATTCATCCTAGAAATCAATAGTAGGTCCATCAAACAAGACCACAATAAGAATATGATGAAGAGTGAAAGAAAAACTCAATCCTTTATCGATTTAGACCTGTTAAACCGTGAAATTAAATTGAATGTGAATTATTTGTAATAAATTTTATTAAAAGTACAACATGTGGCATGTTTGTCAAGTAAAAATAAAAAATAAACTCATTCATGACAGCTGAAATTAACTGCGGAAACAAAAGTTAAATTATATATTTTAATATGGATTTTTCTTTTTCATTCTCTGTTCTATCATTTAAATCAATACTGACAATTTAGTACTGACATGTAAATAATAATAAATATTTATAAATTGTCTACGTACAAAAAAGATGGGCTACTTTTCTGGATTTTTTTTCTTCTAAGTGTTGTATAAAAACATAATTGAATTTTAGCTTTTCCTGTCTGTCTACTATTATTTATTATAAAAACAAATATTTTTTCTCTTAATGTATAAATTTTATTTGCTTCTTAAATATATAGATTTTAAAAATAGTTACTTCTAGTTTAACCAAACTGGTCAATTTAAGTTTATAACTTAAATAAATTTTTCAAACAACTTTATTTAATAAATTTAAGTTTTCATCTTAAAAAAAACGTAGAATAGCCTGAATTTAAAAAAGAAAAGAAAAAAATTACAATTTTTATGAAGATGTATAAGACTATTTAACAATAACTATCTATTTATCATTTTCATGACTAATACTCAAGACGCTGCTTAAAAATCTTATTCTCTACAACTTTAGGTTTAGACAAAAAAAAGTAAAGAAAATTAAAATAATATGTAAAGAAATAAAACAGATTAAAACTGACACCTAAGAATTAAAATAAATTATTTTAAGCATAGAAACTAGAAAGTTAAAGTTTGCATTATAGAAAGTAAATAGTAATCAACCAAAATGAAATAACCTTTACATGTACTCTGATTTAGTTACCAGGTTACACGTAAAAGAAATAACAAGATATAATTTCCTACTTATGATTCTTAATATAAGACTTAGCTTAGAAATTTAAACATTAAATTTCTTTTTTCTGGTCCCTAACTAAATACTATAAATGTGTATTTTTATTAAGAGATATGTGAATTTATGAAGCTCTACCCTTGAATAAGCTTGCACCTTTTGCCTGAAGTAATCATAGAAAGACAAGTATGGAGATAATAAGATGTCTATCTTAATAAATAAGCATGAAGAGACTATACCATGCAAACATCAGCAAAAAAGGTATAATCCAACAAAACCTGTAACTATATCCTACAATACTACAGTATGATACACTAGCCCTACAAAATACTAAAGCCAGATTGGTGTAATAAGGCTTGTATCTGATACAAAATCACCACTTTCAGAGACACATAAAATCTTACATCTAGAGGAGCAAGCCAAGAATGTGAAAACAGCACCCATCCAATTTCAAAAGAAGACAAAGCAAGAGGGGAGGAGTTTGGCACCATACAGGGTTAGCAGTTGATTGGAAAACCTTCAAAAAAACTGAGAAATTCCTCAAAACACTCTGCAAGGGCTGACTTTATCATTCAGTGTTTATCCTTAGTCCTAGACAATTTCCACTCAGTCTTTGTGGACTTGAACTTCTTGGGGTTGCTGGACATGACACCATCAGATTCATCACTACTATCGCCATTTTTCTTACCACGCCTCTTCTCAGCTTTCCCACATACCACAATTTTCCTTTCATCCTTCTCAACGAGCTCTGACTTCTCTTTGGGCTTCCAAATGAACAGAGATCTGAAAAAGTTATGCCAGGTAAGTCCAAGAACCAAGTAACCATTATGACAGCACACCTAGGTACTATTGCTTTTTGCATCCATTATAGAAGAAATCATGTTCTGAATCTAACAGATTAATTGGGTTGTCAAAGCAAAAAATTGATATTAAAAACCTTGGAAAGTTTTCAAAATGATGCTCATATACCTAACCTTGGTTGAGTGCGAACTATGTCACAGTTTAATACAATGCAGATGCATCATCTTTAATGACAATACACTATGGAGGAAAACAATGAATCTAATAGAGCTAGTTAAAGAAAAGTTGTAAATTTCAATTTCTTTCTGCATTTAAAAATCATAACAGAATGCTAAAGGGTTAGAATTTCATCCACAGACGAGTAAAATCTCATCAACCAATCAAATTCATCATCGGTCTACATCAAAAGAATTCATGTCTTCCGTCATTTTCACTATCCAATATTTTAGCATTCAAAAGAGAAGCCAAACCTGGAACTCCCAGTTGCCAGGATATCTTCACGTGGATGAAGCTTATTCACTGGACTGATCGTTGTGATGTTGGGGTCAATCACTTCAGCTACCAATTGCCCTGTACTTGTATCTATAAAATCAATGGGATGCAGGGCAGCTCCATTATAATTTTCACTTATATAACGACCGATAACAGCAAGGGACTCTGATGGATCCTGAAATTACATAAACCATATTGTTTGTTTCTATAGCGCAGAGAACAGAAAGGAAACATAACATCATAAACAACTGGAAGAATAAAATAAAATCACCTTTGGGTCCCATTCAGCTTTAAAGGGTGTCAAATGCCGATTGAAATCATGGCTATGTACAATTTCACGGCTGGGAGAGTCCATATTACCAAATATAGAATCCCATATATGAAGACGGTTGTCTTGTGATGTAGTGAGAATTTTGGTTCCAGAGAATGGAGAGAAATATGCAGAGTTAACTACACGATTATGCTTGAGGTCATAAAGGGAAGATCCAGCTTCTATATATCGCAGGTCCCATATACGAGCCTAAAATATAGAAACCATTCACATTTAGCAAGCAGTGTAAGTTCATATATCAATTGAACAAATTTAATATATGAATAAAAATGAAAAACTCACATAATGATCATTTCCACAAGTCAAAAGGATGTCTGGTTGAATTGGATTGCAATGGATACCAACAACTTTTGTTCCCTTTTTGTGGATCAAAATTGCATCACTATTCATGTGGTTGGAGCGCATGTCAACCCTACAAATGCCACAGGATGTTATGCAAACTCAGTTCATTTGTTTCACAAATGAAAAAGCATTGCTATGAATTAGAGGGCTACAGTTTTCATCCTTGACCAAGAAAACCCAATTATAAAAGTTCTCATGTTATTGCCTCCCATGAAATTTTAAAACCATTTATAACGAACATGTTTGCAAATCTCAAGTTCTCTAATACCTGTACTCATTAAATAATAGGATATTAACGTGGTGCACTCGTAAACAAGCTCCTAGCAGATGCTGTGCGGCAATTACAATGCAGTTCAACTATTAATCATTACAAATGGCCATGCAATGAAAAGAAAATCAGAAATACAGGTTCAAAATTTATGGCTAGCCAAACACACTTCGAAAGATAGTAAAAGCATGATACCATACAAATTGAGCATTTAAGTAATAATTTGGCCTCTCACAGAAAAGCACTAAATACAAGTATAAAAAGTAAATAATTTCAAGGGAAGGGAACCCAAAGAAGCTACTTACATGTAAAGAAAACCAAAGCTATCAGCAGCAAGAACAAGACCTTTCTCACAGTTAATATCCATGCCATAGATCATTTTCCAAGTGTTTGGACCCTAAAAAGATAGCATATACAAGTAAATTTTACTGCTCAAAGTTAAGACAAACTTCTAGACAAACTTAAAAGCCGAAAGTTCAACCACATCCAAAAAAATTTGAAGAACCGGAATCAAGAAAACATTTACAGTCTTACAGCAACACAATTGGAATTGTAGGGTATGGCAGAAGAAGATAACATCATGACAGGTAAAGTGTCCAAATATGGAGATGTTACAATTCACAAATTGTGCTCCAGAAGAAGCACAAGGGCATATCCCAGTACTTACACAGTTAAACAGAGAGGTTATGAAACACGAGCAAAACCTAAGAAAAATTTTACCTGCCATCCACCAGGGTTCAGGTTCATTGGAGAAGATGATAGTCCTGTCTCCAAGTCAGTACAACTAATGGTTCCATCTGAGGATGCAGAATAGACCATACAATCATTTGTAGGATTAAACCTACAAAATTTTCTATTTAGAACCTAATCTTTACACTTCAGTCTAAGACTAAGACAATAAATAAATCCAAAAATTTTAAGGAAGGTAAATAAGAATTACAAGAAGACCATGGTTTCATGAAAACAACTTACCTCATATTGTTCAGTAAACAAGTATGTATGTTCCCATAGACCACCTTCTCATATACCTTTCCAAAATCCCATATTCCAAGTTGCCCTTTCTTTAAGTATCAAAGCAGGAAGACAAATCAGTGGCTAAAAACAAAAGCTAGTAGGCAACCATAAAATCAATATCAACTGATATAATTTATTGTAACAACCTTGTCTCCAGATAACAGAATGTTATTCTTTGTCGGGTGGAACTCCAAGCATGTTACTCGTCTACTGTGATATCTGATGACAGCACAATTCACTTGGTCTGGGATCACATATTTGGGCTTGATCTAACATAGAAAAGAAAAAAGGGAAAAAATTATCAAAATCAGAGCCCAAAATACCAGGATGTGTGATAAATAACCTTTAACATAGAAACATAAACATTATGGAATCATAGATTTCTTTAATGCCAAAAATGTCCGTAGAATATTATCAACTGTTGCAACTTGAAGCACATAGTTTACTACATAATTTGCAAGAAAATTATCTGGCTAAAATCAAAATGATATACTATACTCTTTCTTGAAGCAAAAATTAGGCTAAGGTGAGAATGCTGAGAAGCAACACACTTACAAATTCCTACAAAATATCAGAAACAACTACAAGAATAACAGATAAAACTCGGCAGATCAGGGTCACTTTAGCATAACTTCAATGTCGTAATTAAAAGTTGACAACACTGACTAACATTTCGATAGGCCAAAATTCCCACTCATATATGGTGGTGATTATATTCACAAGTGAAGTATGGTATTGCCTGATCATAGTAATAAAGTAAACAGCAAAATGAACATACACAAGCAACTCAATTATCAGCATTGAGCAAACTAAAGAAAAAAAAGTTAGACTTACTGAAGGAAGGGATGGCCTTAGCTGGCGTTCAAATACGTATTCCAAAGGTTTACACGTTTTCTTACGGGGTGCTGGGACAACTCCATGCTCAGTTGAGACACGATGTGGGCAGGTTAAAGTGGTGTGTCCTTCAATTCAAAAACGCAAAAGAGTTTAAATTCTATGCATGCTCATTCTGACAATGTCAACAAATAAAAAACCATGATCATTAGAAATCATGTGATGACTAAGACAATTTAACATAAGTATTGTAGTATAAAAACCCTTTTAAACTGAGATTGCATACACTATTTCCTCCAAATTCAATGGCTTAACAAGGTAAAATCATGCCAGAGAACACAAAAATTAAGCAAATGTCACAAAGATAACCATCCTAATAGATAAATGAAGAGTGACACCAATACTCACCAGGCTTTTTACACAGAAAGCAAGGCTTCATGGGGCAATCAATATACGTGGCACCCTTGAACCCAGCTTCATGACCTTGCTTCTTACACACCTACAACACCACACAAGTTCCATTACGGTAAAAGCGTTCCAACAGTGAGAAAAAAAAAAAAAAAAAAAAAAAAAAAAAATTTAAAAAAAAAAAAAAAAAAAAAAAACAAAAAAAAAAAAAAAAAAAAAAAAAAAAAAAAAAAAGAACTTTATGATAAAAAAAAAAAAAAGTTAACCTTGCAGACTTTTTTGAGACTAATAGTGATGGGGGCTTTCCCTTTTCTGTTTGCGTCCGAACCCAGTTCCAGATTTTCAGTCTTTTCACTTGCAGTGGGAACCCCATGATCATCTTCTTCTTCTTCAAGTATGTTTACTTCTAGTTCTTCTTCTTCTTCCTCCTCAGACGAACTCTGTTCTGATTCAGAGTCTCTCTCAATGAGAACCTTGGGAAACGCAGTTCTTCGAGTAACGGGTGCCATTAGAGAAGGAAAAACCTTTGCGGTGAGTGTGGACGGGAGCGGGAAATAGAAAGGCGCAGCGAAGAATGCTGAAAGTCTGACACCGTAATGGACAAACCAGTTATTTTACTGGCTTTGGAAGACACACGTGGTGCACCCGCTAGTGAAACACATGTGCTTCCAATTTTTCTTTTTATTGTAGTAAAAAAATATGTATTTAAAAATTAATTAGTATGATAGTTATTAAAATTAAAAATATAATTAAATTTTATAATATTTATGTTTTTTATTATAGAACTAATAAAATTATTTGTGTTTATAAAAATAATAGTGGTAAAAGAACACTTACACAAGAGAACATGTATAAAACACAATTTTAATTGTTTATTATGTTTATAATGGTATAAAAGATAAAAATAAATATGTAAATTAGTGGAAAAGAGGCTCTTGTATCTATATATTTAATATATATATATATATATATTAATACTGATTATATAAAAAAATTAATAAATGATTACATATTAGCCACTTTTAATATTTGAGTAGTTTTTTTATTTTAAAATATAATTAAGAATAAAATAGGAGTATTAAATATTATTATAATTTTTTCTTTTTTCAGTTCTAAAATATAATTAAAGGTAAAATAAAAATATAAAATTTATATACTCAAAGAAAAAAAAAACGTGGGTGCTAACTCTACATAAATTGATTGAAGGAAACTTGATTTTAGAATATTTTAAGTTGATTGAAGATTATGTTTTGTTTTTCTATAAGAATCTTTATATTGATGATAATCATCTCTTTCCACTGGATTCAACTCCTTACCTCTTCCATTCTATGTTTGGTTACTGATAGCTTTTAAATTATTGTTTTAGTTAGAAAAATAGTAAAGTTTTTTTTTTCTTAATACTCCAAGCCCGATGGATGCAGTAGTTGTTTCTATAATGTTTTTTGGGATATTATTAGTCTTGGTGTATGTAATGACATCAAGCAATTATTTTTACAAAGTTAAATTCTTCCTCATATGCTTATTTATAAGATTTTTGAAGTTAAACTCATCAAAGATTTTAGACCTATGCTAATTTCAAATTCAAAATCATTTTGTATTTTTCTGCCATCTTTATTATTATTTACTTTGGAATTAAGTTCAAACATGACAATAAATTAACCTTTTCGTAAATTTTAAGTCTTCTTTTTTAAGTGTATTTTACATTTTCTTCCAACAACAAAAAGTAAAAGAATAATAATTAGAAGAATGTATGTTTTTTATATAATCTTATATATTTTTCATATAATCTTATACATATTAAACTTTTAAATCGGAGAACTAATTTTGGCATTGGCGTATCCTTTACAAATATCTTCTTTCTTGTTCCTACATCGGAAACCAACAATAGAGTTTTTGAAATTAATATCTGAAAAGAATTGTTATTAACTTTAAAATCTAGTAAGAACAATCACTATTATAAACGTTAAGAAAGAGTTTTTTTTTTTAGTTAAAATTGATTTGTTAAAGACAGTTAAATTAAGAATTGTATATATATAACTTAGTGGAAGTGATTAATATGTTATAAAAAAAAAAGTGAAGAGTTGAAATGTGGCAATTAAAATTGACATTATGAAACTTTTGATAGTATTAGTTGTGACTTCTTAGTTCAAGTTCTTCAAGGATTTGGTCTTTATCAAAATATTTGTTTTTGGTTTTTTATTTTTCTGAAATATACTTTTCTTTGTATACTTGTGAATGAGAAACTTGTGAGCTACTTTAAATGTAACGGGTATTCAATAAGGAGATTTTCTTTCTCTTCTTCTTTTGTCTTGTGGAAGAAGTTTTAAGGAGGAGCATAATAGCTCTTATGGATTCTTAAAAAGAAAAAATCCCTATAACTAGTTCAAAAGTACATCTTTCCTTCTTTATGTTTAATATGCGGATGGTGTTTTTGTTTTTTGCAGAGCCACTAAAAGCACTCTTATTAATCTCATGCAACTCCTTCGTTCATATAACATTAGGCCAATAGTTCAATCATGCTAAAAATTATTATTATACTATTTTGTTCCTTTTCAATAGAACAATAGAAGAATACTTGCTAAGTTGTAATAGAGGTTTTATTGCTTTTAATTGCTTGGGTACTCCCATTTTCTCAAGTGCTTGTAGAATCTATTACTTACAGCTATTTACTCACAACATTCATTTCAAATTTACTGTTGGAAAAGGTAAATGTTTTAGTATGATAACAACCATTCAATTAGTTAATTTTATCAATTACTGGTGCTTTGATCTCTAAGAGAGTCCGTTTGTTTCCCAAGACGGATTTGCGAAGACTGACAAATGCGAAGAAAGTTCTAAAACGAAAAATAAAAAATATTAAAAAACTGAAAACGAAGAAAATTTTTTACTGTTCACTTTCTCTTCTATGTATTTATAAAATATTTTTAAATAATTAATTTAATTATTAATATATTAATATACATATATATATATATATTTATATAATATAACAATAATAATATTTATTAATAATAATAGTTTTAATAAAATTATAAAAAATAATAAAATTAAAAATTAAAATAATAATTTAATTATATAATATATTATAATATTATTATAAACTTAACTTATAATTAATTATATATATATAACCCGTTATAAACTTAATATATAAGTGATTATATAAATCGATTATATGTTAACTTTATAACATATAATCGATTATATATATACATAATCGATTATACATTAAGTTTATAACATATATTTATATAATCGATTATATATTATAAATTAGTTATATATATAATAAATTATATATTATGAATTTAATATATAATTAATTATATTAATTATAATTTATAAAATAATAAAAAATAATATTAAATAAAATTTTATGTTTTAAATTAATTTATATAATTATGATATTTAATGATATAATTAATAAAAATAAATAATAATTATAATAATATATATCTAATATAAAATAAATAAATATAATTATTAATAATAAATATTAAAAAATAGTATGATATAAATTTAGTACAGAAAATTAATAAATTTAGTTTAATAATTATATTTATAATTTAATAATGTTTTATGTAATGTCGCTTCACCTCCGTATTTTTTTCTTCTCTTTCTCTTTTCCTTTCTCTCCTTCTCCCAAGCTCTTTCTTCTCTCTAACTTTCTCCCTCTATACATTATCTGTTTTAGAATCTGATCACATGCTGCAGTACTTGAGGAGTTAAGGATCATTTATAACCGATCTGAATTTCAAACAGAGTAAGTCTATATTTGCTCTAAAGATCCCTTAATCTCTGTTTTTCCTTAGGTTTTTGTCATCAATCTTAGTAGGGACAGTTGAGAAAAGTATTTCTCTCAACTTAATTAAGATTATACTGAAATTTGGTTTTGTTCTGATGACTTGTTCTAGATCCCTAAAGATTGGGTTAGTGCCACTAGCTAGTTTGGAGGAATTGTTTTGGGAAATTGTCACCAGGTAAGGGAAGCTAGTAACTTATTTTTATACTATTTAGTTACTTTTAAATAGAACTCAAAGATAAAAACTTGAATATGTGATTATCAGTGCTCAAGTCTTTCTTGCAGGTCTGACTGGTCCTTGAGCAC
>Ga0209489_102870_pt1 | contig 34410 bp, 16 predicted proteins | sample SiratrowhiteBW_FD_187527 | JGI IMG/M metagenome (GOLD analysis project Ga0209489, IMG submission 187527) | Root nodule microbial communities of legume samples collected from California, USA - Siratro white BW (SPAdes) (version 2) | ecosystem: Host-associated > Plants > Roots > Nodule | place...
AAAAAAAAAAAAAAAAAAGATTATCAACATTCAAGACAGAGTACGAGGTTTAAGAAACAAAGTACCTGACAAAAGGGTATTATCATCGAACTTGGAAAGAGGAACAAACAGAGTCTGGTTCCTCTTCCCGCTGCACCCAGTTCGCTCTTTGTGAGATTTCACGCAAGGAAGACTGCACGAGTGTAAGGCGCAACCGGGGCACGTGTATTTCCATGGGTTCGATTTGCACTCTTCACACAGTGTTGGTCCTTTCGTGGGTTTTGGAATTGCGGCTTGTCCTTCGGTTTGTGACACAGAAGAGGACATTTTTGTGCTTCCAATGAGAGCGTTGCTTCAAAGACTCGTCACGAATGGTGAGAGCTCGTCGTCACCGAACGGTAAGGGTAGAACAGCGCGGCTAGGGCACACGAAAGTATTGTTTTGTACCAAGGAGGAAGACGAAACTGAAGACTACTAAATAGTAATTCTTTTTAAAATATTAAATAATTTCCCTTCTTTAATAACTAAAGAAAAAAGATAAATTTTATGTCTATATGATAATCTGTTACTCTTAAAAAGTAGACTCTTTTTTTATAAATTATTTATTTGTAATGACTTTTTTAACATATTTTTTATAAATTTAATAATTTTGTTTATTATAATAATTACCATAAAAAAAATTATCATGTGAAAAAATATGAGTACACATTCGCTAATATTTTTAAAGAATAAAAAAGAGAAATAATAATGATTAAATAATAAATACACTATGGGTTTTAGAAAATGTGAGTTACTTAGAAGAAGGTGATTTTTTTTATATGTTAATAAGAACATGTTTTCTTTACCATTTTATGTGTGACTATTTAATAAACATTATATGTAGTCATTTGTCCTATCATTTTGATTATTTAATTTTTTTTCTCATTAATTATTATTATTATTATTAAGAAATATATGATTGCAAATATTTCATGTATATAGAATGTTTCTTTTTATTTGTATCTGTATTATAAACTTATATGTTTTAAAATTAAACTATAATTAGTCAAAGGAACATGTTTTATGTGTGTATTTAATCATAGCTCATTATCATTAGTGGCAGCGCAAACACAATTGAAAGGTGAAGTTCATTTAGTCATTACCATTTATTTGTAACTTAATTTTAATTCCTTAAAATTATTTTTTCAATAAGATACAATTAACTTTAAAATTAATTCCAATAATTTTCTAATTGATGAAAATCCGTCCTGATTTATGATCTCATGTTAATTTTTTAAAAATAAAATTATATTATAGCTAAAATACAATTTTGACTTTATAAATTAATTTTATAAATTAAGTTAGTGTATCATAGGATTGACAACAACCAGGAATAATATAAAAAAGGTAGATATAATGAATAATATGGGTGTCGTTATTATTAACGTAGTTAACTACTTATACGTACACGACTAACCACTTTGATAAGGTTAGAATAGTTGACAGGTGCTGATTTAATATGGATGTCAGAATTATGAACGTATCTAACCACTTATATATACACACGACTAACCACCTTGATAAGTTGGAATAATTGATAAACACTAATATAATATGGGTGTCAGAGTTATGAACGTAGCTAACTACTTAGATGTACACGACTAATCAGATATTTAAGGTTGGAAAAACTCATAGGTAGTGATTTAATATGGGTGACGGAGTTATGAACGTAGCTAACCACTTAGATGTCCAAGACTAACCAGTTATTTAAGGTTGGAACAACTCACAAGCAGTAATTTAATATAGGTGTCAGAGTTATGAACGTAGCTAACCATTTAGGTGTACACGACTAACCAGTTATTTAAGGTTGAAATAACTCAGAGGCAGTGATTTAATATGGGTGTCGGAATTATGAACGTAGTTAACCACTTAGATGTACATGACTAACCAGTTATTTAAGGTTGGAATAACTCACAGACAGTGATTTAATATGGGTGTCAGAGTCATGAACATAGCTAACCACTTAGAGATACACAACTAATCATGTAAGGTTGGAATAACTCACATGCAGTGATTTAATATGGGTGTCATGTCAGAGTTAATGTAGCTAACTACTTAGATGTACACAACTAACCCAGTTATTTAAGGTTGTAAAAACTCACAAGCAGAGTGATTTAATATGGGTGTCTGGAGTTATGAACGTGGCTAACCACTTAGATTTACACCACTAATCAGTTATTTAAGGTTGAAATAAGTCAGAGGCACTGATTAATATGGGTGTTTGAGTTATGAACGTAGCTAACCACTTAGATGTAAAGGACTAACAAGTCATTTAAGGTTGAAATAACTCACAGGCAGTGATTTAATATGGGTATCGGAGTTATGAACGTAGCTAACCACTTAGATGTACACGACTAACCACTTTGATGAAATTGACAAAATTAACGAAATTATCTTTCTGTATACAACAAAAGTAAACACATTCTCTCTTTTGTTGGTGGGCCTAGTGACACGTATAAGAGTGTGAAATGGAAATAGGGTCAAGAGTAACATTTTCCTTTTCTTTGAACGAGCGAGTGAACTATAAGAAGTGAAGCTAACTTTCTATAGTGCAATGTCAAGACTCTGATAATGAGATTGACGTGTGGGAATGTCATAATGATTTTTATTTATAAAATGAATGGGGATGTTGTTGAACACTTCAGATTTGTGGAACACTTCACACTTTATCCAATTCAATTCTTTCATTAATTCGATTTACTTTTCTCTCTTCAGCAATCTCGCAAAGAAAGAAAAGCACGGTGAGAAAAAGAATACTATGGAAATTAAGTTTTGATTATGATAAGTGTGTGCTGGATGGTATTACTTACTCTTTTTTTATTTACTTTTTATTATTATTTCAGAAACAAATCGCTATTATGTTTTTTAAGATTAGTTCTTAGCTGGTCAAGCAATAATCATGCATAAACTTTAATTTTATATATTCAATTTATTAAGAGTATGAGTTAAGGTATTTATGACTGTGTTTAGATAAATTTTTAATATTTATTTCAATTAACATTGTCTAAACAAACACTAATTTGATATTAGTATAAATATTTTTACTTATAAAAAGAGTTATCATTGGAATATATTAAAAGATCTTTCTTTTCCGTTGTATGCAAATGTTACATATAAAATAGTATATAGAAGCATAAATTTTACCGTAATAATCAACACTTAGAGCTTAACGGCATCCCAAAGATTGTTTCGCTATCTTTAACAGAATGACCCAATCTAGCATGCCAAAGAACAACACAAAGTAAGCTCATTTATTCATTACTACAATATTGAGAGTAGATTCCATTGTTTTCCTTTGAAGTTAGTATCTTCATACACTGCTTATTCATTATGGGATGCAATTGCAATGAGAGGGAATTTTTTGTGATTGGACAACCCTATACTTTCAGTCATGTCCAGTGTCTGATCTCCCACCACTCCACTAGGCACTTTCCAATCAAATTGGTGAACAAGGTTTGCTAGGAGCAGCTCCATCACATTCTTGGCAAACGTTATTCCTGGACAACCCCTTCTTCCTGCTCCAAATGGTATTAGTTCAAAATCATGTCCTTTCACATCTATTGAACTATTCAAGAATCTCTCTGGTTCAAACTCTTGAGCTTTCTCCCAATAATAAGGATCTCTACCAATTGCCCAAGCATTGACTAATGTTTGTGTGCCAGCTGCAATGTCATAGTCCATCACTTTCACATCTTTCATTGATTCCCTTGGAAGCAACAAGGGAGCTACAGGATGTAATCGAAAAGTTTCTTTAAACACGGCCTTCAAGTAATGAATGCTACTTAAATCTTCCTCGGTTATGTGAGTTCTACCACTAACCACATTCTTTATCTCACTTTTTAACTTCTGCATCACATTTGGGTGCCTTAAGAGTTCTGTCATTGTCCACTCTAGGGTTGAGAAGCTGGTGTCAGTACCTGCAACAAACATATCCTGAAACAAATACCCATCACACACTGCATGAAAAGTATATATATATATATATATAACTTTTGCTAGAGAGATATTAGAGAAAACTTAGTGCAATATTATGAAGTGATATCCATAGTATATCAAATGAAACGGACATCATTTACCAAAACACAAATGAATTCACCAATTAGTATATCAATCAAAGAGATCATTTCTAATATTGTATGAATGTTAGACAAACAATATTCAAGAGTAAACCACTTTGATTTTTAAGATTTGTAGAAGCTAGTCACCTTATCTTAAAACTTTCACCAAACCTTTGATTTAGTTCCTAGTTTGTGAATCTCTATAACTTTTAGTGTTTTCTCACATTATATCTGACTTTAAGATTGTGTTTGGTTGAATCGATGAGATTCCGCTCATATAAAAAGATTTGAAAAGATTTGTAAAGATTTGCAAAAATGTAATTAAAAATTAGAAAGTTCTTCCAACCAAACAAAACTTAAGGATTCAACTACATGATGGTTAAAGTAAAGATTGTATTAAGTTAGAAAGTAGAGTAGTTGTCTATCAGATTGTTCTAATCTTGCATAACAGGATCAAAGCCTTTATGATTGTTCTATCAATCTGAAACCCCGTTGTGTTTTCCTTTTGGATCTTCAACAAAACGTCCACCAAATCATTCTCCTCCTGGTCACCATCATGCCCTCTCCTACTTACATGCTCATCAACAACTTGATCAAAAATTTGATCAAGCTGTTTGGCCACACTCTTTGCCCTACCATACATTCCATTAACGTTTCCCAACCAATCAAGCCAAGGTATGTAGTCCCCTATAACTGGAGCACCCACCAGCTCCATCATCTCATTCAATGGCCCCCGAAGGTTACACCCTGCTTCTCCACTGTATCTCCTTCCGAGAGAAGCTCTACACACTATGTCATTTGTGACTTTAGTAAGCAAATAAGTTAAATTCACAGGCATCAAAGAAGAACAACACTGTTTAATCTCTTTCATCATTAGGGAGATTTCCTCTTCTCTCACTGCACGAAAAGATTGAACCTTTTTTGGACTGAGAATATGCAAGACACAAATAGTCCTTATCTGCCTCCAGTAGCTGCCATATGGAGTAGATGCCACATCTTTGGAACCATATATGATGATATCACACATCTTACGATGTGGTCTGTTGCAGAAAATGTGATCATTAGTTTTCATAACCTCACGTGCTGCTTCAGCATTTGAGACTACAAGAACTGGCACCTTCCCAAAGTGAAGCAACATCAAAGGGCCATAGGTTTGCGCCAAGGAATGGAAAGTTTGGTGAATGTGGCCAACAAGTTGGTGTAAGTTTCCTATTATTGGAAGCTTTGGAGGAGATGGAGGTACGTTTTTTGCTGATTTGGAATTCGGTTTTGACAGAAGATTGAATATGGTGGGAAAGGGTAGCAAGATGAAGAATGCTAGCACAGGAATGAAGAACCAGAAGGAAATGGTTCCATTCAGAAAACTCGTCATTGGCTTCTACTTCAAAATTGTGATAACTGGTGGATTTTGAGAAAATGTGCTGGTAATGAGTTAGTCTATTTATGGTTTATGGTATGGAGAAAAATAAATTCTTAGACAACCATTTAAAACAGGGATACCACTGCATTCAAAACAGGGATACCACTGAATTCAAGTTTCAAAATATGCATGAAATGAGAGTTATAGTAAAATATTATGACGGCTAAATTAATGTAAAATTAAGATGAAAAAATAATAAATTATTTATTTTTATTTTTATAATAGATTCAAATTAAAAAAAGTTATAAAATGTTATTTGAATTAAATTTTATGGTTTTTAATTTGTAAAAAATATATATAAATAATTAATAGTAGAAATGAAATAAAATTGTTAAAATATTTTTTATAAATAAATATTAGTTAAATAATTTAATAATATTATTAACAAAATAGAAATAATCATATTATTAAATGGTTTAATATTAAAAATAGAAATAATAATAATATTATTTTATTAATAAAATAAATATTCATGTAATACTTATATAAAATTATGAGTATATTGTTAATATATTTTATCAAAGTTTTTAAATCATTTAATTATTAGTAAAATATAAAAAATTAAACTGATAATTTACAGATAATTATAAGAAATTAAACCATTTAATTAAATGATATTAATTGGTAAGTAGATCATTTTTATAGTAATTAAATAATAGTTACTGATAATTAAATACTATTTAAATGAACTACTATTATTAAAGGGTTTAATTAATGCATTTCATTAAATGATAGTTATCGATACTGAAATGAATTAAATGTTCATTTAATCCATTTAATTAATAGTTATTTATAATTAATTATCAGTAAATTATTATTATTTTTATAATTTATTAATAATTAAATTATTTATAATCCATTTTTTATAATTTTTAAATGAAAATTTATAATACATACCTAATTAATAATTAAATTAATTTATAATTTAAATTATTACATACCTAATTTTAAAAAAATATAGTGTAGTGAAAATATTAAACCCCATAAAAATATTTTAAATAACTAATTAATAATAACATTGAATATAAGTATTTATTTATGAAAAAAATCAATGATAAAGCGTAACGTGTGTTTCGTTTAAAAAAATCAAATTGATTTTAGATACGAGTATTGATTGCTTTTCTTCCAATTTTGTGAATTTAACACATATCATTAAATATGAATCCCTCCAATCATTTTCTATTAACATAATTTTGTGCCCTTATAACCAATCAGGAATAAATTATACGCGTGCCACTGTTTTCTAATATGAAACCAGTGTAATTCAAAAGATTAATAAATTTAGAAACCAATCAAAATTGGTTATATTTTAAATCTAAATCACTTTAGTTGTCTTATTTTTATAAATAACATTCAAAATAAAATAAATATTTTCATATTTTTATTATTTTATTTCTTGTAAATTTCTATTCTTTATATTTATTTATGAATTAGGTCAATTCCAACATTGTAAAAAATGAATTGGCGTAAGGAATCAAATCAAATTTAAAATATTTATTTTCAAAAATAGTAGATTTAAAAATCAATTAGAATAAAGTTAAAGTTTAAATATTCCAATTAAGAAAAAAGAACTCATTAAAGAAAATGAATATGTAAATTTATCTTGAGGAACAAATTGTGAGATATGTCACATAGATGAAATGGGTAGATCCTCACCGTGTGATGTGAATGATGGTGGTCAATTGTGACGCGTCAAATATCTTTATAATCACTCCTTACATGTGTGAAATCAGGATCCTTTCTATCACAAGTTAAGATTTATCTAAAATCTTTATTTTAAGTTATATACAAACACAATTATAAAATTAATGTTAACTTAGTAAATATAAACTTACATTTAAAATATTTATATTAATGTTAGTTAGTTAATTTAAATAAATATTAAAAATAAATAAAATTAATGTTTATTTAACTAGAGTTGGATTGAATAAAAATAAAAATAAAAAATTAATATTCATATTAGTTAAGTCTAAGTTTATTAAATATTAAAAATAAATTATATAATCACAACGCCATATGATAAAAAATATTAAAAAATAAAAAAGTAGTCACCATAATTTATTATAATAAAAGTTTACAAAAATGTTAACAGTCTACTGCACTCTCCTCCTATAATAATTACCGTTAATTAAATATACACAATTAATGTAATTCTTAAAATATTTATTTTTTTTTAAAAAACCAAACAAAATTATATTTAAAAACTATTTCAAATTATATAATTTTTTAAAATTACAAAAATGTTTATGAAAACACTTATGTGACTATAATTGATCTTATTCTTGCATATCTTCATTAGCAATAAAAAGTAGGATTACATTTGTTAAAGAATTTTTTGTGTGCTATTTTTTAGTTTAGAAATCTTAACATTTTATATATTTTGTTTTTTTTTTTTCATAGTTTACTCCAATTAGAATATAAAATATACAAATTGTACAATAAATAAAAATAATATAAGCTATTCATCAATATTAAATTATTAAATAAATTTTATAAATCAATATATCAAAATAAATATATAAGAATAAGATGATGCGTAACATGATTCCTATACTCATATCAATATCCTTTATTATATTTGTGGTAACATAAATATTTGTTTGTATATAAATGTGATATATGAGATGTCGCTTATGATTATATGGCTAAGATAATGGATCCAAAACTTTTTTTTTTTTTTTTACTTTTATACACACATTTTATAGTTAGCGTACAACCCACAAAAACTATAAGAGTGCTTCTTCCTCACGTTAAAGGTTTATTCGGACACTTCCATTTTTTTAAAATTTTCAAAAGTGTTCCGCTTGAAAAGACGCTTATACCTCTATGTTTATCCGAAATGGACAGTTATGAAAGTCAATTCCATTTTCAGAATTAATTTTTGAAAAAAAAAAATAGAATGGGTTGTTAATTCATTCTAAAACTATATGACAATAAAAATAATAATTTTAAAATAGACTTTCTGAGACTGTCTTTCATATTTAGATAACAATTTTGGAATAGTTGATTTCAGAACTATTAATTTCATTATCAATAAATTTTAAAAAATAGTTTTGGAACAGTGAATTCCAAAATTTATTGAGAACAAAAATTAAAAATTCTACAAAATACTCCTAAATCACATAATCTACCTAGATCAACCACAAAATGTTCAATAAATCATCCTTATCTTATATAATTAACAAGTATGAAGTATGTAGACAGAGGGAAACAAACTGGCGATGACAATAATACAATAACAAATGAAATCATTATAAATGCGTTGGAGGTGGCAACAAGCAGTGGAGGTGTGTTGGAAAATTGAGGCTTTAGAGTTATGAGGGAACAATTTAGCCTATATAAATGTTTGGAGGTGCTTGAAAGAACCTTTGAAAGTGCAGGAAAAAACAGTCCATCAGTCAAACTATAAAAGAGAAAGGCTAGTAATTAAATGGGTCAAAAAAATATATCCCCATTTACCTTCTTAACTACTCTTATCCGCTTTAAGCGCTTCATTCTTCCTTTGCTTGCATTCGATTCACTGCTTTACTCTAACATCCAGTTCAGTCATCGTATATGTTTTTCACCTTCACCGTCAACAAAAGTGATCTGTGCGTGTGGGCGAGAATCTGCTACGTTCGCATCGCAGATCTAGTAGGAGAAGCTGTGTATTTGCTTCAATCTGAATTAAAGCTTTAAACAAGTGAAAAGTAATTTTTTTTATGTTTATTAGCAATTTGTGAGTGGTATTGATAATTAAGATAGTTAATTTGATGATTGGGTTGCCGTCGACGGAGAATCTGCATCGGAGAAGATGAACTTCGTATGAACCGAATGCCCCGCATCCGATTTATATTTTGGAAAAAAAATCAAAATGTAAACCGGATGGGAGGCCATCCGATTCACATTCCCATCTGGTTTACAATTTTTTTTTCAAAATATAAATCGGATAGAGTGCTATCCAGTTTACATTTTCATTTGGAATTGTGAATCAGATGGCCACCATTCAATTTATAATTTTTTTTATAAAAAACAAAAGGTTCTTTTGATTATTTTTATAGAAGTAATTTTGATATTTTTAAAACTTATGGAGGTACAAGTGGTATTGGTCCGTCAAAACCCAATTGTTTTGTTAAAAACCTAAGTACCGTCAAACACGGTGACATCATGTGGTAAAACCTCAAATTCCAATTGCACATGAAGCACTTGAATTCCACCATACAACTATTGAATTTTTAAATTGAGATTTGCTTTAACATTTAGCCCTAATTGGACTCATATTGTGAGGCCCAGATTCACTTAAGGTATATAGAAAATATAACACTTAGGACAAAATATATTATATCAAGAAAAAATAATATATTATTAACTATTCATTAACCATAATAACTCCAATTAATTTTATTATTTTAGACAATCATGATTCAATCAACAACTCAAATTTAAGATCATACTGAAACAATTTCAAAGCAGTTTATCTTCATATGGGATTATAAACAAGTTACAAAATAATTTAATTAAACTCTTGAAACAATCTCTATTGCTGGATTTTAGTTGGATTTTTCAGTTCAAGAACTGTTTTTAGAAGAACTCCACATGGGAGAATTGTTCTTCATCATGAACTCTGAAGAGCCTTCAAAAATAAGGTAAGAATAAGAAAAGAAGAAGAAGAAACAAGATAGATGAAGAAATTCAAATGAATTATTAACATCAAAATAAAGTTTTTAGTAACTTAAGTAGCAACATAGGACTCACAAAAACATGCATATAAATCACCTTTTGGTTCTATGCTTATGAATGACCTTTTGGTTCTATAGTTGGATTCTCATATTCTTCCTATAAATTAAGCCATAATAAATGGAGGGGCATGAATTGACAACCCTAGTTCACTTCCATCATTTGTGCATTTTGAATTGGAAGGAGCGTTTGGGTTCTGACAAAAATGACAGATTTGTCCTTTACCAAGGTATATAGAAAATATAATACTTAGGACAAAATTGTAACGTGCATCCATTTGTAGACATTAAGAAGAAAGCTTCCACACTGTGACATCGTAACATGGCTTTCCGTACTGCATGGCAAAGCCATTTTTTCCACGTAGAGACAAACAAGTGGTTTAGAATTTTGCATTATGAAGCCATAGGAAAAGGACCATGTTGTGTTTTTCTAACCCTAAATCTTCCTCCTTCTTCTTCTTTGTATATCACCATTTAAATTTCAAAAACCCATGTCTTAGGGTTGTCATAAATGACTCAGACAAATGCAACTTTCCCTTAGCTAAGAGCCAAAACATGAAGTGGGACATGTTTGCTTCAATTTCACTTCATCAATTCATGAAAGAGAAACCAAACTTGTTTCCTGTGATAAACATAATATATTTTTTAATCTGGAAAGTTTTTAAAGTTTTTTTTTTTTTTTATTTTCAGATTGAAAATCCATGTTTCTTTCCTCTTTAAACATAAACAACTTTTTCATGTTTGTTTCCACATATGTTGTCTTCTTTAAAATTCATCATCAATCATAGATATGACACTCTCAATTTAGTCTTTTAAAGAAAAATAAAATTTCTGATTCAAATATTAATGTAAAATATATACAACTTTTATAGTTAAGATCACATAATATTTTATTATTAAATTATAATTTTAATAATCAAATTAACATTACATCAGAAATCATTTTGTTATTAAACTATAATATTCAAGAGTCAATCTGTATTTTTCATACATTTAAACACTAAATTGACTTTTCATTTTTTAAGAAGACTAAAATGATAATTTCTGAACAATTCAATCCACCATTTTTACTGAGATGTTTGAAGAAAAATTTATATAATTTGATTTTGATAATTACTGTTTAAAATTTTCAGGTAAGAAATGAAATGTAGCATATAATGATATTTGTTGAGAAAAAAAATGATACAAAGTTAAAATATATTGAATTTTGACCATATCAAATGTGACAAAAGTCAACATGTAGGTACAATCTGTTCCGTGACCTAACAATAGTACATGTACAATTAAATTAATGAACATTTAGACAAGCACGATCCACCTATATATGCATATATAACAGCATGTACTGCAAAATATTTAGAAAATTCAATTTTTACTTATTTAAACATAATATTTTATTTCTTTCTGCATGCATTCCTTAATTTATTATTTTTCAAAAAATCTAAATCAATAAAAATACCATTTTTTAAAAAGTAAATTTATGAAAAAGGTATCTTGGGATTCATTCTGTAAGTTAAAAAATTAAATTAATATCAGAAATAATTTGACGATGACACATGAATTGTAAAATAATTTTGTATTTATGATCAATTACAATTTTTTTGTACTCAATGTTTATGATTATAATATTAAACTGTTTTATACTTTCACATACAACTTATTATTTTCAATATAGGGAAAACCACCAGAAAATATCATGACAGAAACTCCGTTACAATTTAAGCAGGGGGACTTTTCTAATAGGAATAACATGAATTAAAACTAATTTATTGGAATTAATTTCCAAGAATCAAACAATAAATAAAAGATTAAACCTGCAAAATATCACATCAATCATACTATTCTGTAAACTAAAATATTATATATTTTTAGCATAAAACTACAAGTACCTAAGATTTTTCAATATTCAATTATGTATAAAAAAAGTATATAACTTTATATATTTTCATAATTTGCTTTTTTCCAATAAAAGTTAACCATATTTTACATCATCATCTTCTTCATAAAATGGTTGTAAAATTCAAAATTGGTAATACTGGTTCTTCTTACTTTAGGCGCCATATATAAAACCAAAACCAACCAACCCAACACCATTTCTTCAACTATTTTTTCTTTCTTCTGTTCTGTTCTGTTCTTCTCTTTCTTTCCGCCATTCCCTTCTCTCACCAACCAAATCTTCGCCATTATCTTCTTCTTCATTCCCCCTTCAATTTTTGCGCTCTCACACAGCACTCAATCAATGCAACAACACTAACAACCAAACAAAACTTCTAAACTCTAATTAACTGATTTCAATTCCTAACTTTCTCTCTCGTTTCCGGGAAAATCGATCAATCCAGGAATTTTCCCAGAAACGAGAGAGGAGGTGACGGGATTCCAGGCCAAAAATCTCAATTTTCAATTTCGTAACTTCTGTTGGCCCTCGCGTGTTCTGAGCCAGACGAGGAAGACCCATGTTGGTGAATTGTTGAAATTTCAAAACTTGATTCAGAATCTGAATTGGGTATGAGCATAGTGCCCGTGCATTGATCACGGGTCATTAGGCTCTGGAGAGAGAAAAGAAAACCGATAGATAGGGAGAGAGAGAGAGAGAGAAAGGTGTCATGGAAGAAGAGTTCGAGACGATCGAGGTTGAATACGCGCCTCTTTGCGAGGGTCACGAGATTGACAGTGATTACGAATTCGACGCGCCTCAGTTCTTCGTTTTCACGCGCCAAGAGACCGCTTGGGACGATTCCGAAGCAGAGCAATGGTTTGAATTCGCCCCGAGTTATCCACCTTCACGTAAGCCTTTCATCAAAATCAAAGGACGCTGTTATTTTTTGTCGTGTTTGGAGAAATGGGTTGAGTTTGTTTTTTTCTTCTGTCTGAAGATGATGAATCATTGGATGAGTTTAGTTGTCATCTTGATCATTCATATTGTTGTTGTTGTTGTAACTTATTATGCATGGCCACGTGTGATTGATCGTTGCATTAAGATTGAATGTTTTTCAAAATGAAAAAAAGTGGTTTGATTGAATGTTTAAGATTGCATTGTGTGTAGCGTTTCTCTTGAAGATGAGGTGGGGAAACTGTAGTCCTGGCACAGAGAAAGAACAAGGTTCAGATGTTGATGAGGATAATAGCACAGGTAAGGTTTTTCATACGATCTACATTGCTGTTAAATTGATGGCACAATGTTTAGATCCTTACTTTGTTGGCCATTCTTTTAACTTTTAATGATTTATTCGTTTAGTTTTGAAAGCTGATTATATGTTTATTTTTTTCACAAGATTCGTCAAATGGTAAGACAAAGCCTCTCAGCAAGTCAAGTTCATCTAAAGGTAAAGATTTCTCTTTCATGAAACCAACAGCAAGTCATTTGGCCAAACAGAAGAATCTTTCAGAGCTTCAGAGCCCTGAGCCCCTCAGGTGTCAGTTATTTCTCACCTCCTGATTTTCTGCTGATGATGAACAATATCATACTTAGTCCAATTATGTATTTCACACTTTCTTTTTGAGTTTAACTTCTTCTAATTGATAATCTTATTATATATGACAATATTGAATGACACAATAAAAACATTCACATTGTTGTGGATTCTCTCATCCATCTTTTCATAAAAAAAAATTGCAGATTGATTGTTCACTCTGTTGCAAGATCTTACAAGCTATATTGATGTCATCATTCGGCATTTTATCATATTAATATGAATAATATAACAAGACATTTTTTTCTTATGTCTTTTCCATTGTGAAAAATTGTTTTATCCATTTCTTGTTACTTTCCTTTGTTGTTCACGTCTTCTTCTGTTATCTAATCTCATCAGGTTTCAGAGACAGAATTCTTCTTCCACAGATTGCCAATTAACCAAAAGGCAAAAGCTCGAAGCTGGTTACTTGCGTAAGGTATACTATAGTTTATTAACTTTCTTTCTTAAGTTTTTGAATCTTAACTTTAGCTTAATACAATTTTGCAGTCCTTACAATTAGTGCATCTCTTTGTTTCTCAATTCTCACAATACCTTAATTTCATGATGAAATCTACCTTTTTATTTCAACTAAGAAAACTATGTTCTTTTGTTAGATTGCATTCTTTCTAGAAATTATTTTAATCTGGATTAATTTCGATGAAAAACTGATATTTAGCAAATATATGCTTTGCATTTTTTTGAGATGTTTGCAGTTAATATTGATTCAGTTGTTTATTTTTTCTGTTATTCATGACAGGCTGCTCGATTAAAGCATCACATTCTCTTTAAACATAAGACTAAGGAGGTAATCAACCATCTTTTTGTTGTTTGAGAATTTCTCTATTTTCATACAAGAACAAAATTGGTGCATGTCTATGCCTATCTATTTTGAATTAGAAATGGTATTCATATAATTTCTTCTTATAAAATTTATACAAAAAAGAGAAATAAAAATTATTACAAGAATAATATAACTCTCTTGAAATTATGATGCAGGTTGATCACCCTGCTGCCAATTCAGCATCTAAATCAAATGTTACCATTGCTAAAGAACCTAATTTGGTGACAGCCCTCAGGGCACATAGACACAGGTATATATCAACTACTTCTCATCATGGTTTTGTTACATTTTAGTAATAAACCACATATCCAACATAACAAACTGTTGTGTTGTGCATTTTAACAGGTCTAAAACCAGTGCTGAATCTGATGGACCTACACAATCAAGTTCTCAGGAGCTTAAAGCAAAACCCTTTAACAAAAAAGTAAATGCTTTTTTTCAGTTTGTACTTTGGGAAGAAACTAATTAGCACTCAATCATGCAGCATGTAAATGCATACTTTTTATATTAACTTTTTGACATGGCAGATATTGGAGGGTCCGACACAAATGTTGTCTAAGACCAAAACATCACGACCAACTCAATGTCAAGTAATTAATAACTTTTTTGTCACGTTGTATCTTTTCTTTTGCATCAAACTCTAGTGGAATATAGTGAGTTAGTACTTATTATGTTTTTTGACTTTTGCTTTTCAGGAGTTCCACTTGAGAACATCACAGAGGGCAATGCAAAACACATCTAATAATGTTAGTTACTTAAATTTGCTTTAGTTGTTGATGTTGTTGTTGTGTATTAAGAATTGTCTGTTTCTGCTTTTGAAGTGAAATAATTTAGTTCTGTATTTTCAAGCAGTTATATTGTCCTTACTGATAAGATATTTTTAATCACATTTTATCCTCTTCGTTGAAATTATTAAACGTGAATTAAAAAATTGTGAACTTCGCATTTTATTCAATGAACCTCTTATAATTTTTAATAAATTTTATTTATTAAAAAAGTATGAGAAAATATGTTATCAGTGCTCTTTTAATTCATACAGCAGTTTTATATGATTTTCATTTTAGGTGCGAAATAGTCTGAAATGCAATTCTATCTCAAATACCGAAACAAGTGATCTCAAAAGGTATGAACATATAATACTGTATGGAGACATAGGTTTTGTTTGCTTTTTTTTTTTTTTTTTTTTTTTTTTTTTTTTTAAAATGTGGTTTTGTAATAACTTTTATTTTTCTTTCAAAACTTTAAGAAAAGTATTTATTAAAGAATTTTTTTTGTGATTTGCTTTATTTTTCAAAAATACTAACATAATCAGTATGATTTTTAGTAACTTTTAATTAATATTTTTTTACTGATTCTTATAATAAATTCACGAGGGTTTTTATTTTACTTCAAATAGGCTCCGTTATATTATATTACTTTTAAACAGTTTTTATATTTATAAACTTTGCCTCACAATTAAGTCTTATAAAAATATAAAGTTTTATAATTTTTTATTTACCCTTCAGTTTTTTTACAACTTAAAAAATTAATTTGTGTTTGCGCTGTTAATATATTTTATTATTAAGATTTAGGGTTTTATATAAAACCCAAATTTTTAATTTTAAGATTTTCATTATTTTATAAAATAAGCAAATTTGTTGGAATGTTTCTCTTCCCACACAGGGCAAACTCGAGTACTGTGAGCTCAGGGCAGGAGAAATGTAAAACCAGTAACAAACTTCGAGGTAGCCGTGATGATAAGGTAAGTAATTCTCTATGTATGGAACTGAAAACATATTTTTGAGTAAATAAAGAGTATTTTAAATATATATTCGAATTAAGATTTATTTATATATTTTAAATTTTGTTCTTTATATTTGAAACATGGAAGAGTATTAACTGATGTTTGTGGTGCTTTCTGAAGCAGATCTCAAGTAAAAGTGAAAGAGGTGTCTTCCGAAATATCAAAGTATATCCATTGGTAATGAATTTTGCTGACGTGTTTCTTTTCTTAGTTTACAATGTTTTTGTATTGTAATTCCATTTTTCATCCATAGGAGCCAAACAACAAGGAATCTATGAATGAACCACCCACGGAATTATTTAGCAAGGTACAAAAAGTGGTTCATTTTCTTATTATGTGTTCTAATTTATCAACTAATCTGTTCTAAGGTTCACAGTTTTACATAATTTAATGCTTATAATGATTCATGTTTGCTTGTATACATAATTATTAGTTGTTAATCTTGTGCCTAATCAATTTGCAGCTCAACCTGGCTTCTGAAGTGAAAGAAACTACAAAATCATCATCAAAGAAGCACTCAATGTCTAAGGTTTATCTCTCTTAGCATTCTTATGAGACAGACTAAGATTGTTTGTGAGTATAGCATCCCTACTAAAGCATGGATATTCCTATTATTCTATTGAAGGGCTCGAAGGAGAACAGACCTGGATCCTTTCAAGAGAATAATGAGGTATGTTAATGTAGATTCTTTCAAAGCTTTTGTTCATCAGACACGTTCATTTATGTTTCACTCTTGACAGTATAAAAATCCATACACTGAGAACATGTTTGGAAAAACACTTTTTCAGAACATTTTTTGACAGATTTTCTTTCAACTTCATATTTTTAAGGTCACTTTTTCACAAACTTATCCAGACTAAAAGTTGATTTTGGTTAGAATAATTTGTGACAATAATGTGCTATACATGATGACATCTAGAAAATGAAAGTGGTGAAAGAAGGAATGCAGAGATCATGTGGGAAGCAGTATCAACGTGTGAATGAAATGGGGCCCCTCATCTCAAAGCAGAGCTGTATGCTGGCAAGTAGAATCAATTCCAAATATAATTTACTTTGAGGTGGTTTGTGTTTATAATGATGGCATCATTCAGGGAACTTAGAAGTACTAAAGTTACACCAACCTCTTCTTTTTGACTCAGGAAATATGATTCCAATAGAAAATAGAGTGGTGTTTCAGATTGGTGCTCGTTAGTCTAGAAAATTTGCTTAAAAATCCACAAAATGCTACTCTCAATGACTGGAAGTTCAGCTGTAAGATACACTGGAAGCCAACCAAAGGGGCCTTCTCTGCTAATCTGTGGAAACAAAGGATTCTGGCTAAAACAGATTGCTTAGGAAGGAAGTTACAAGATAAAACCTAATGCACGTATGTATGTATGTATTGTACAACATAGCATTAGACTTCGAAGATTCTTCAAAGAACAAATGAAATGTGGTACAGTTGAGGCATAAAAATAGTAAAATACCACACTTGTAAATTGTTGCTTGTTTCCACTACATTTTACCTGGTTTTTGTAAGTTCAAAGCATTTGAGATTTTTTCAGATTCATTTTCTTTGACAACCTTCCACCAATAGGCCCTTTGGCTCACCCTTTTAGTCCGAGCACTCTGTTTACTTGCATATTGTCTCTCAATAATCATTTGTTACTTTTGCAGAAACTCTAATATTTTAAATTAAAATAAAGCTGTTATGCCACTCTAAACTGTTATGTTTAGCATTCGTTCACAATTAAAATAAAACTTGGAATAATATCAAAAGATTTAACTTGCTTGGTTACACATGAATTTTAATGTTTTCAATTAACAGTTAGAAGTTAACACTTACCCATCCAAAATGTGCCTCTACTTCGAGCGTTCAAAATTGCCCTATGGTAAATAACGTAACAGTTGACGTGCATTATGATATAATCAAGTCTGATTGAATTAAGTCCTCCTTAAACAACTTTAAAAACTACTTTTCCCTGTAAAATAAAATTTATTTGTGATAAATTAAGTTAATAGATTTTTTTTTTCATAGTAATCGCTCTTTAATTCCTACACAAAGTAATTTAAACTTACAAGAAGTGTTTCCTACTTTGTTGTTTACCTCATTTCTCCCAACCTCAGACAAGAAAAGTTTAATCTCGAAACACTCAGAAAAGATCTACATTTACCTTATCAGTCTAAAGTTATCCTGCACATACATAGGAATATATTCATACCAATACTTGGCATGCTTCTGTTGATGTAATTCAATTCACATAAACTGTCACTAGGAAAGGAACCATTTGTGGAAACTATCTATAAGCCCTACTCTCCTTACTGTTAATCTTAAAGACTATCAAAAAGTATAACAATCCAATGGTTTCAGGGAAAATTATCAAATAATTTCCAAAATGATTGGAGTTCTTTCACCACCCTCTTCAACCCAACCTTTGGCTTTGACAAGAGTCATGGACACGTAGTATAAAGTGCCTATAGGCTGTTGTTTGATACAACATTCTCAAAGCGAACAAACCATTGATCATTAGAGTACTTCTGAGATTGTAACCTTTGCATTTGTGGGGAATGGAGGTTGTTTCCCTTTTGAATCACAAATTGTGCATAATCAATGGTCTTTGAAGGAGGAGCAAAGATGTTGCCGGGAGGTGCGGGGAGTAGTGATGCCAAAACCCTGGCAACCTCATGCATAGTTGGCCTTTCAGAAGGGTTTCCCTTTGTGCAAAGAAGAGCAAGCTGAAAGGTCTTCTTAACATGGGTCAGATCCATGCAGGTAATAGACACCTCAGGATCCACAGTCTCCATTATAGTGTTGTCATCTGCCTTAGATAATATCTGTAAGCCATGTTCCACACATTATTGCTAGCTTCAACAGAAAAAGGTTTCATATCTCAAATCATGTATGATGACTTTTTGCATACACAGATGTGTTTGGTTTAGCTTCGGAAGAAATAATCATTTATTTTTACACTGATCTACACTTTACAATTGTTGTTCATTTGTGATCATACTAAATGTACTAAACAAACCACGTAATTGTCATTAGTATACACATGACAATTATATATCATATGGTTAACTAAAATTTGAATGCAACAAAGCCTTGTCTAAGTAGAAGAGGTCGGCTACACAGATTATAGACATTATTATGCTTGATTGAAGACCGAATCATTAGAAAAAAAATGCAGAAAATACTTACCAAGTGATGCAAATTGGAATCATTGTCCACTGCTTTCTTCCCAGTTAGTAGCTCAAGCAGAACAATACCAAAGCTATACACGTCGGATTTTTCATTCAACCTAGAACTCCGGGCATACTCAGGGTCGATATAGCCTATTGTCCCAAGCACAGAAGTTGATGCATGAGTTCTCGTAGTTGACAAACATTTGGCAATGCCAAAATCAGAAAGGCGAGCTTCAAAGTTCTCATCTATCAGGATATTTGAGGACTTAATATCCCTGTGAATAATTCTAGGATTGCAGTCATGATGGAGGTAAGCAAGTCCTTCAGAAGCTCCCACAGCAATCCTCAAGCGTGCTTCCCAATCAAGTTTAACCTTTTTCAAGGGACCTGTTAGAAAAGAAAGTTAAGACATAAAAACAATCTTAAGCTACTTGCATACCGATTTACCTTAATAATAAGATTCAAGTGTAGGTAAATATACCATGAAGAAGATCCCACAGAGAGCCATTCTCCATATAGTCATAGAAAAGAAGATTTCCATTTGGAGTTAGAGCATAACCATGCAAAGTGACAAGATTCCTGTGTCTGATGCTGCCAATAGTTTCAAGTTCTGTCTCAAACTCCCTTGAGTTGTGTTGATGCTGGTTGTATAGTCGTTTGATTGCAATTGGCCGGGAATTCTTCAAAACACACTTGTACACGGTACTTGAGGCACCATATCCTACAATATACTTCTCATTGAGATTCTCAGTAACTCTCATAATATCATCAAAAGTATGGATGGCAAGGCCCATATGAAGAATTACAAGCTTGGGTGGCCCTGAAGAGAAGGAAGAAAAAGAGAAAAACAAATGAGAATTTGGCTCACATAAGAACACTAAACAGTATACCCAAGAAGTTCTTATGTTGAACATACCTTGCTCAGTTCCGCTGGATCCTTTAATCAATTGCATGGATTGGCTTGATCTGTAGAGAGCAACAGTTACCATCGCCAATAATATGATGGTACCAACTATGAGACAAACAACTGCAGCCCTTGAGAAAACCACTGAACAAAGAAGTACAAAATAAGATCCATTATTAACATTGTATTCAAATACATTTTACCCCTCACAAACCAATGCTATGTATAAATATAATCATCAAAGATATAATTGTAACTATCAAGCCATCACAGATGGATGTCACACACCTCTGGATTTTGGAATGTAAGGATCACATATGGATCCTAACCAATTTCCGCATAATAATGGATTTCCAATGAAGCTGCAACATATCACATTAAGAGTCATTGATAAACGGATTAAGAAACCAAGAAAATCCTACACTTTCCCTCAATACCTGTCAGCTGAAAACCGTGAGAAGTTCTTCATTAGAGGAATGACCCCGGATAAGTTATTATATGAGACATTCCTAACAAATAAAATTAAGCATTTAGACCAACCAGTCAGACACAAATCTGAAGAAAATAATCAGAAAAGAGGCAATGGTTAGCTGCTAGGAATACACACAGGAAGTTAAGACTTAAGCAATTTGTAAGCTGATCTGGAATCTTCCCACGCAAATCATTGTTGTTTAAAATCCTATCAAATTCCAGAGAATAGGATAAAATATGATATTCTGATTATGAATAGTTCCAAAAAATCAACTAGGAAAACATAATTGCTTAACTTACAGAGACACAAGATTCTGCAGCTGACCAATTTCTGGAGGCATGCTACCCAACAGATGGTTGAATGAGATGTCACTGGAGAGAAAAAACAAATTATTATGGATCTTAAAACCATAGCAAGAAATAATATAATAGGACTCAACTGAATTTTAACCATTAAAAAATGCAACAAAACTCACATAATTTGTATGCTTCTAAGATTTCCAAATTCAACAGGCAAGGGACCCTGGAGGCTGTTATGGCTTAAGTTCCTAAATACAATGTGAAAATATCACAGCTACATTAACAAGTGAAACACACAGTATAAGGTATATCAAATTGTTTAGCAGCAGCATTTGTCTTACAAAGTTAGAAGATGCTCAAGATAACCAACAGACCCTGGAACATGCCCTGAAAAATTATTGCTAGATAGATCCCTAAAACAAAAACAAAAAATCAGCATATGTAGCAATTTTGTTAGGTTGGATATAGTTTCATGGAACTTACAACGTATCAAGATTTATTATATGGCCCAACTCAACAGGTATACTCCCTTTGAAGTTGTTTGCAGAAAGATTTCTGGCAATCCAACAAAATTTTCTCATTATATTAATAAATTGGGAAGCAATCTACTACAAAAGAATGTAGAAGTCTAAACAAAGTAAAGATGAAAAATACAAGTAAGTCAAGCTTTGGAGGCTGCTAAAGCTCAAAGGAATTGAACCACTTAAACGATTTCCATGCACATTACTGCAAAAGTAAACAAATGATTGGACAATGTTCCAAGCTAAGGTAATGAAAATTAAAGAATGTTCAAAAGCATTCCACAAAGTTTCAAACTAGAGAGTTCAGAATTCTTACAACTTGTTCAAGGCCGTACAGGAGCTAATGTTAAGTGGAATAGATCCTTCAAGATGATTATTGGCAAGATTCCTGGATGACGTTAATTGATGCAAATTAACACAACACCAAACTAAGAAATGCAATGATAATGAGAGAATGATCTAAACTCACAATTCAAACAAGTGTTCGAGCTTCCCAAGTTCTTCAGGAATTTGGCCAACTAGCTGATTGTCATTCAATTGCCTGTAAAAACAAATCTTCTTTTCACTTCATGAAGAAAGCAGGACATAATGAAGACAAAAAATTGGAGATCAACTCACAGGTAGCTTACTCTTGACATATTGCCAAGTTCTGGAGGTATTGGTCCAGTAATCATGTTTCCATGAAGGTACCTAAATTATGGAAGAAAAACACTGAGACAAATCATTACTAATAGAAGTTATTACTTTGCGTGGGATTATACTTACAGCTTGCCAGTAAAAGACAGATTGCCTAGTATGGGAGGGATGGGTCCTATCAGCTCATTATCACTCAAATCCCTGCCGCAATGTGAAAGTACAGATTATACACGATTCATCAGTGAACCAAAATTACTTTCAGAAAAGCAGGATCAAACAAAATATGTTCAGTGTACTAGTATACTTACAAAATGGCAAGGGCTTGCATTAAACCAATGACTTCCGGAATCTTACCAGTTAGTCTATTTCCTTGAAGTGACCTAGGAAGAAATGTCACAACGATTCATGCATTCTATACAATTCAAGGATACAAGATGACAAAAACAAATCTACGAGGAAGTGATATAAGATATTAAGAAGATAATCTGCTATCCCAACAAAACATTAGTAACAGTTTCACCGCCATGTACTCACAAAGTAGCTACTTGAAGAAATCCAATATTATAGGGAATCTCCCCAGAAATCTGGTTATATGACAGATCCCTGAAATTCATTCAAAAGGGTAAGTTGCAATTTGGACAAAACAAAAACCAACTATAATGCCGCACTTAAAAGCACCAGTGAAGTAACATACAATATTTCAAAATTTGTACAGTTTCCAATGCTGTCAGGTATGGTGCCAGTCAAATTATTGCCTCTCACATCACTGAGAAAAAGTCAGGTAAAACAGAACAAAATAACAAACTTAATAAACCAAAGATTAAAAGAAGGTTTATGAGAAGAAAAAAAAAAAGAGAGAAACCTCATTGAAAGGGTTCAAATACTCACAAATACGACAAACCAGTTAATTGACAGATATCAGGCGACAGAGTTCCACTCAACATGTTCCCTCGCAACCCGCTATCACATGATTATGTATACGAACAGCACAAAACCATGTAAGCTTTCGGCCATTATTTATAAAATACAGTTGCATAGTATAGTAAGATGTAAAAAGAAACATGTAATAGCAGAAAACGAAAATAAGGATACAGTAAAAAGAGATTAAAGAAGAACTCACAGGTACTGCAGGACTTCATTCCAGTAAAGTAGCCTTGGAATCTCACCAGTGAGTCTATTTCGTGCAAGATCCCTGAAAACATAACCATAAAATTGTTATAATATCGTAACATAGCGACTTGTTAACTATCATATGACTCAAAGTGGATCATATATATTTTCTCTACGGCAAAAATGACAAAGTGAGAACTTACAGAGTCTTCAAGTTAGGAATTTGGGTTAAAGTTGAAGGGATAGGACCAGTCAACTGATTAATCTTTAAATTCCTGCAGTCACCAGCTCCACTCAGGACTTGTAGTAGAATGAAAAACAAAGTAAAACATTGAATACGAATTCTAATTTCAATCTTACAGGAACACAAGCTGCTTTAGTTTTGATATGGAGAAAGGTATATCACCATATAGCTGATTATCAGACAAATCCCTTCCAAATAAAATGAAGTAAAAAAATGTGATCAGCATTTGAATCATGGGAAATTTCAACAATGTGAAAAAACAGCATACAAATAGTGAACAGAAACAAGTTCCTACAGATAAACAAGTGCAGCACAGTTCCCAATTTCATCAGGAATTTGACCAGTTAGTTTATTCCCCTGCAGGTCTCTGTCAATGCCAGAAGTGCATGATTCAGGTTAAATGTAAACAAAAACTAATAGAAAAAAAAGGGTCATCAAATTAACCAAAATATATGATATTTACATGGATTGCAAGTTTCCTAAGTCACCAATGGCCTGTGATATCTCCCCACCAAGGTTCAAGCTTGACAAGTTTCTTTAGACACAAGAAGAAGCATTGTGAGTTGTTCAATCTTAGAAAATGTAGCTAATCAGAGAGATTAATGCAGTTGAAAAGTTCAGAGATAGAAGACTAACAGAGAAAGAACAGTGAGGCTGACATTGTCACACAAGACTCCTCTCCAGGAACAGAAGTCGTCAGTATGCAGATCATCCCAATCATGCAGAATATCTGCTACATTGCTGAATGAAGCCTTAATCTTCATCAATGCTTGTCCTATATACATTTTCACGTGCATGAAAAGCCAAGCACATCAAAACCTCATGGATGTATACAATGAATTTGTTATATTATTTGAACAATAAAAAAATTGACACACTATATGACTCTACATGCAACTATCTTTATCTCTCTTGCTTTCTATCTTCTTCATATACTTGTATCTCAAAAACACACACCAAAATCAAAAGGTACACCTTTTTGTTGCCCCGGAAGATATTTTCCACAATCAATATAAACTATCTTACCATCCATTCTTAGGCAATTTCCAACATAATATTATGTCAAATCTTCTCATTTATAGATTGTAATTAGAATATAGGTTAGAAATATTAATTGTCTATGAAAAACTATTAATTAAAAATAAGGATAAATTAAAAAATAGGTTCAAAACCTGATTAATATTCCTCAACATTCATAGACCCACTGAGAAATTTAAACTAATGAAAATAAGACAAATAAATGTATAAACACTACAGTAAAAATGTTAACGACTGGAAGTAGTTTATAAATTAAATGATTATCCTTTACAGATTCAGGTTTGGGTGATTAACTAAGAGGACTCAAAATTTTTTCAGTTTAAGTTACCGTTGAAGCTACATAACAAGATATATACAAGGGCAGAAATTAATATTTAATATTAATACTGACATAAAAGTATCATAACATGACCTAAAGTACAACAATGAAAAATTAAATGCATAATTGAACACTTGATCATTCTTGTTTAGCTATTAGTTTATTGTATATTAATTTTTTATATTTTTCACCTCAAACTAATGTAATAAAAAAAAAGCTTGCCTTTTGCTCAAAAGGATTTTCTTCGCTATATCAAAGAAAGAAAAAACATGCATTTGTTACATTCAATTCAAAGGGCACTTGGAGGCTAATAGAGCAACTGAAGCACGAATTTAGTTATCAGAAGAAACAAAATCCACACATTACACCAAAATATACGCCTCAAATCTTTCAACCATAAACAAAGTTCTGCTAAGTCGCCAAAAAAAAACACCAATGAAACAGAAGCCGTAAAGCACAGTAAACATGAATAGTGAGAAAAAAACACCAAATTTCTCATTCAGCACCAAATCACAAAAAATGACACTGTTGAAAAAAAGAAAGGAACTTCACAGTTTAAAACTGTTGTTCCTTTATGTATCTCGTTATCATTTTGTCGTATACTTCTACAATATCCACATTAAAACTACAAATGAAATTATTAATAATAAAAAAAAAAGATTCAACCAAACTCCACCCAAAACAACTGAACTCACTCATTTGTCACTCTAGAATCATTCCATTCCTCAAGGAAACCCCATGAAAACGACCAAGCTTACATTTTTAACCCTCCAACATAAACCAAACATGATCCTCGTACACACCCACATGCACGAAGACAAGAGAAACTCCTGTTTTCTCTCTGGGCCATGCAAAAGAAACAAATGAACAAAAAGGGGTGTCTCAAGTGAGAGTGCACACACCTTCATCACTGAGAGGGGAAGCAAAAGGAGAGAGAAGAAGCAGCAGGAGCTCCATTGCCACAAGAAGCATCAGAAAGTGGTTTCTGAGCTTGCCAAGAAAAGGCAACACACCTTTCATTGGTGAGACAAGGATGAAGATGGAAGAGTTAGAAGTGAAAGTAACTATGATGAAGAATGGGATAAGGGCATGTTTGGCTTTTGTGTGAGGAAGTCACAGAAGAGAGGAGAGAGTAGAAGAGTAGAGTGCAGGCGTTTGGCGTGAAGTGAAGGGGAAAACATAAATGGGTTTTATGAAGAGAGAGAGAATGAAGAAACATAAATGGTAGCCGTCATTCTAGTCTATGAGACTCTTCTACACACAAAACAAGGCCATTGCCAATGTAGTACTTCTGCTAAATCACGAGACTGTAACCACGCGCTTCTGTTTCATTTCACCTTCTCAAACTTCTCTCTTCTTCTGTTGCATTGCATCTCCATTTTCTTTTCACCATTTTTGTTGTGGCCATGAAGATATACTATTTAAAACTAGTTTCATGATAATTTTTTTTTATATTATTTAGCCATAGTCAATTTGATATTAAATTATAAAATTTAGAAAATAATTTGTTGTTAGGAGACTAATTTCTCACTAGTTTGTATATTCAAAAATCAAAATGATAATCTATCTTATTTTTAAAAGGGAAATCTTAAACTATAGTACTCTTTAATTTAATTAATATTTTTACTTCGTACTTCTTTTTATCTCATTAAATATATGAGTTCTAATTCTTCTTCAATGGATTCCCTTTTCAAATTAACAACATTTATCATTCACATGCTATACTATATGCATTTTCATATTTCGCGAGAATTTACAAGATTTATATGAAAATTTATAAGAAACTTATCTTTTACAATGTTTTATGAAAAAAATAAAAAAATATCACTGATATAATGTCGGTGGTAAACCAAAGTATTGAGTTGGGTTTATGAATTTAACTATAATACTGAATAATAAGTTACATATACATGTTTAATATTACATAACATTTTTTTTATAATAGATTGGTATAGAATTAAATTAAGAAAACTTCGTGAGAAAAATTATATAAACATTTAAATAAGTGTTATATGGTGTGCATGCAAAGATCCTGTAATTTTTTATGTATATGTAGGTAACATTTAACACACTAATAGAGTATGTCATAATATCAGTAATAAATATTTCTTAGGATAGTTGGCTATTTATACAGTTCTTGATTAACCTTTACCTTTATGAAAACATACAGTAATTATTATTACTTAATTAGTTATGGAAAGGCTATATATGCATATAGATATGTCCAGATGGTTTAAAACTTTCCTAATATACCTCTGTTAATGAGAACAATTATAGGAAACATTAAGAGTGTTAGATTGTTATTCATGGTATACTTGTCTCATTTATCTACAAAATGTAAGATTAGAAAAATATTTACAAAAAATGTTCAATGTCTTGTAAATTTCAAAATTAATTGAAAGGGTATTTTTTGGAAAGATGTATTATTCATTTTCATAAAAAAAATAATAAATTGTTGTGATCATGTTCTTTGTAAAAAATGAAAAAAAGTAGAAAATAAAAACGGTTAGTTAATGAGTTTATTTTTAACTAAATCTAATAAAATTAGATTGGAACGTAAGGTTTATATCCTGAGATGTGAAGCTTACATTTCGTGTGTATATTATAATTTTGTTATATCACTAAGTGACATGAGATAAGTGTGTATTGATGATAAATGGATAATTAAAACGTGAGATAAAATATTTGTATATAACAAAAATCCAACGACAAATAATATAACAACTCTAAATCTAATTAAGATAATATCTATATGTGAAATCACCATATTAATAAATAAGTTTATTCCAACTTATTCTCACAAAAAACTGTAAAATTATGTTAGTTAACTAATTATATATATATATATATATATATATATATATATATATATATATATTATAATGTTATCATATTATTAATCAATGTAAAATCTCATGAGTATGAAAACATGTTTGTATTTCTTCTTTTATTTACTTTTTTCTCTAATTGAAATGCATCATTGAGTTCGATATGGATTTTTTTTACGGGTATAATATCAGTTGAGAAAGTGGTAATTTTACAAGGCTACGCTTAAAAAATAAAGGAAAAGGGCCAAAATCCATAAACATGCTAAAAATAGAAGGAGATAAAAAAAAATATAGCATTTTTCTGTTACTACACAAAGGTCCATAAATAATTAAATATTATCATGTGATGAGTGATATAGCACAATAGGCAAAAATAAATCCAAAATGATTTCGCTATAATTATCAGTAAAAAGTTTAATTATACTTCAATGATGAGAATGGTGTTTTGGACAAAGGTTATCTCCTTTTTCCTTTTAAGATTTTTGTTTCAAGAGAAATATTAGTAGTTTTTCCACACAATTTGAACACGTTCCAGGTACTATTGTATAGAAGTCAATAATTTTATTATGAGTCATAAAGACGTTTAATAATTAAAAAGTTTTATTACACTATAAAAAGATTGAGAAAGTTGGTGGCATGTGCTACGATTCTGACACCATTTCAGAGTCTTCACATATTGATAGATACAACAAGCTATTACTGAAGAAAATTTTAAAAATAAATGAGTTTGGATTAAGTAAAAAAAAAAAAACTTAATAATTATAATAGAACGTACTTGATTGATGAATTTTCTAGATAGGAAACAAAAGGGTAATGTTTACGAAAATAAATCATGATATCATTTTTGAGATGATAAATTTTGTTAAATTTAGAAGTAATATATAAATTTGGATTAACTAAAAAAGCTTAATAATTATAATAGAACATACTTGTTTGACGGATTTTCTATATAGGAAACACAGGATAATACCTACCAAAGTAAATCATTAGATTTTATATTACTTTTAAGGTGGTAAACTTTGTTAAAATTAAAAGTAAATATGAGTTTGGATTAACTAAAAAAACTTAATAATTATAATAAAAGATACTTGTGCTAATAGATTTTCTATATAGGGACACAGTGTAATGCTTAACAAAATAAATCATTATATTTAATATAATATTTGAAGTCATAAACTTTTGTTAAATTTAGAAGTAAATATATGAGTTTAGATTAATTAAGAAAAACTTAATAATTATAATAAAACATGCTTGTTTGATATTTTTTTTTAATATAGGAAGCATAATGTTTACCAAAATAACTTATATGATTTTTCAATATTGGAAGCATAGTGTGATGTTTGTATTACTTCTGAGATCATAAACTTTGTTTTGCGTATTGTTTACATGTGTATATGATTTTTTCTAGACCTTTTAAGTTTCATATAGATAGTTTTCTGTTAAACTATATAGTATTTGGCCCGTCTAATCGTATAGATAGTTTTTCATTATAGATAACTTTTTATTAAATTATCAAGTCTTTAATCAACATATTTTCGCTGGATCATCCAGTTTTTCTATAAATAATTTTTTATTAGATTGTTTATTATTTGTATAAACGATATTTCACTAAATTATCTAATTTTTGTATATACAGCTTTTTTTTCAGACCGTCTAATTTATTTGTCTTTTTAATTGTCTAGTCTGTTAACAGACTTTTTAAATCATCTTAGTTATCAGTTACCTTTTTTTCAGTTATATATATATATATATATATATATATATATATATATATAAAATATATATATTATATATATATATATATATATATATATATATATATGCAAAATAGATATAAGTATTCTCTTTTTCTTTCATATCTAATTTTCATTTATTTATCATTTTCTCTTTTTATCATAGAGAATTTTATAATTTTTTCTAATAGTTTATAAAGGTAATGTTTTGCATACCATGTAGAAGATTTATTGAGAAGACTAAATAAAAAAATTAAATTTATATAAAACTTGATATCACTTCTACCAAAGATCCAACGTAATAGTATAGATGAGTATAATTTAAAAGGAAAAGAATGTTTGAAAAATAGGCAACAAGAAGAAGAAGAGGTTCAGCTTTAAGTTGAGCAATAAATAGGGTTCGCAACGTATAAAGCTGAGCCTATAATGTGCAGTCTTTTTCCGTCTTCAATTATAAACTCAATGCCCCTTTTCTTTTCTGTACTTCTTTCTATATAATATTCTATCCAAATATATTCATTTCTTTCTCTTTCTCTTTCTTGGACCACTCCTTCTCTTTTCTTAAGAACCAAAGGGTAACCCTAATAATCATCAGATCAAATTCCATCAACACACACTCAAAACCTCAAAAACAAACCCAATTTTGGTTTGTCTCAGTCAAAGATCACATATATGCTGCGAAAAAGTGGATCATACCAACTTACTCTTTTTAAGAAAAAATTTGACTTCAAATTTTATGATGAAAAAACATGTTTTCATGTAAAATGACTTTTATAAAAATACTAACTTTTCTGGTGGGTGAATCCGAAACAAGGTTTTTATTTGAAATTACATTTGGAATTAAAATTTTATATTTGAAAAAAGTTTTTTTTTTTTTTTTTGACATGGTTTTGTTGTTTGAAGGGAACTAGAAAGTGTGATTTCATTGAAGTAGCAAGTTTTTTCAGTACTTTTTGGGGAATTATTATGGCTGATTAGATCACGTGACTGTGTTACCAGAGCCACGAGGTTAATAATAAATAAATATGACAGACGCAATAACTATTCCTTTTTCTGCAAATGTGTTTGATAAAGGAAAGTAAATAAAAAATATGAATATTTTAGCTAACAAAAATTATCTAGTTTTGTAAAAAGCAGATTTTTATATAAAAATGTCATTTTCTGCTTTGATTTAGTTAAACTATCTCATGATTTAAAAAAAAACAATATAAATGGTTCATATAACTGATTTTATGTTAGGTTCTAATGACTATATGATACAATTGTATTTTGTTTGTTATATAATAAAATCAATAATAATTTTGTGGTAAGTATATTAATTTTGTTTTTCATTATTCCCATTTTCAATGTAGTATACAAATATTTTGCTTTATGTACCTAAAAAATTTACCAAACATCACAATGGAATGACGAATTTTGACTTCTAGTGTTTGTGTCTATAAACTTTAAAAAGTAAGGCAAATTTGAACTTTAAAAAAGCTACTATAAACTTTTTTATAGCTGGATGTTATTTATGATGAATTTTATAAGGTTTGCGAAGACTTGTAGGAATTGTTTGCTACTTTTTATAGTTTAAATAAATTACATACTAATTCATTTTTTTATTTCAATACCATAATATAATAAATAATAACAAAATTAAAAATTAATTATAATTACTTTTTTTTACATTACCTAAGAGGAATTTTCGTCTTGTGGACATTGTTGTTAGTGATCGATCTTGAATAATTGTTGGTTGCTCTTTTAATAGTACTTTTTAGTTTTTCTGTTCCACAGGCAAGAAAAGTCTCTACAAAAGAATCTCTAATGCAAAAATAATTATATACAATCAGGGTGCTAGTTATAAACTGATATGAAAAAAAATGCATTTTCTCTTGAGCTGAGAATCTTATTTATAGGATGTAAAAATGTTACTGCATTGATGTGAGGTGATGTAATTGAATAGTCTTGCTCATATTTGCATCATTAATGTAATATGTCAGTGCTTTTCAGGTTTACTTTATTTCAGGTTAGATTTAAGATATTTGATCTCTTTCATAGTGGCATATTGTCATAGATAGTTAGGTCCTTGTTCTTAACCTTGATGATGTCATCTTTGACCAGATGGTCTCCCAGTACACTACTCTTTATTAAATCTGTAATCCCCAATGTGCGTTGAAACAAAATTCTAAAACCTTAGAAACTATCATTGTATTATAAATATAACAAAGCGTTCTACAAAAAATAAGATATTTACAAAAGAATAGTCAAAATAAATTTTCTATTATCTTCTTGTACTCTTTCACATATACAATACCTTTGTTTATATAATAAAGTCATAATAAATCACCATGCAAACAAAATAACACATAGAATGGTAAGTTATTGGGATAAATTTTCAACATGAGAAAATATATATAAAAGAAAATAATTTAATTAGTGATTTGTAAACAATTTAATTCCAATCAAATACAAATATACAAAAATCACACACACCAATTTTTACATCAAAGGATGTTCAACAAATGTAATATCAATTGAGATTTTCTACAAGACTCTATTAAGTATATTTTACAATATACTAACATCTGATCCAATCTTAAACTTATACTAGCAAGCAAACCCAAGGATAATGAATTAGGATAAGTTCATTACAACTCAAGGTTCATATATAGATATGTGTGTAAGAATTGCTCTCTCGATTTTTCGTCACCTAATATTTTAGTCTAAGTGACACAGACCTTTAATGAAGCAAGGATTTTGGGAGAATCCGAGGGGGAAATACCAGGGAGATCTCAAACAATGAGAACCGAGCCAAACCACATATAAGGGAATGACACCACCTTCAACCCAAAACCTTAAGGCGTTGGGTTTGTGGATCTCCTTTTTTATATGTTGCTCAACTTTCTCATTCCTACCCAATATGGGACTTCGACTCACACTTGAATATCTAACAATCACCCCCTCAAGTGTGAGTCCCTCTTCAAGTGTGAGTCCCTCCTCTACCACATTGATACACTCCCCCTCGAGTGGAAGCATTCTCAACCTAAGTACATTACTCATACTCATGACTCCTCACTTGTACCGCTGTTCACACACTTATATGGGACACACTGAGCCAATGGAAGGACACTATAAGGAAGACTTTTGATACAGGGTCAAACTGCACTCGCCCAGGCCGCAAACCAACGGCTCTGATACCACTTTTTGGGAGAATCCGTGTATTTGTTAGGTATGGCTCATAATACTAATAGGGGAAGTTATAGGCTTTGTGGGCTGGGCCAGGAGTGCGGGGGCATTTTGGTTATTATACCTTGTTTAGGGTTATTTATATAATCATTTGTAATTGTAACCCTGGGGATTGACCTCTCTAATAACAAAACACAGCCGCTCAAACGCTTATGAGGACGTAGACAAATTGTCAAACCTCGTTAAATCTTGTGTTATCTATTTTCTTCATCTTTGTTTATTTTTGTTCGTTCCTGTGTTTATAGCGTGAGTTTCTCAACAATTGGTATCCGAGAGAGTTGAGATGGCTATGTTAGGAGGTTCTAAATTTGAAGTTGTAAAATTTGATGGTCACGGAAATTTCGGATTATGGCAGACGAGGGTGAAGGATCTGTTAGCACAACAAGGGCTGTTGAAGACTTTAAAGTCGTAGAAACCAGCGAAGATGGAGGATGAGGATTGGGTGGATCTGCAAGAACGAGCAACAGGAACCATACGATTATGTTTGGCAGACGAGATCATGTACCATGTAATCAGTTTGTTGTCTCCAGATAAAATCTGGAAGAAACTGGAATCCCAATTTATGTCAAAAACCTTGACGAATAAATTGTATCTTAAGTAGAAGCTCTATGGACTAAAGATGCAGGAGGGTAACGATCTTGCACAACATGTGAATATTTTTAATCAAATAATCACAGATCTAGCGCAGTTAGATGTGAAGATCGAGGATGAAGACAGAGCAATAATTCTATTATGTTCTTTGCCTTCTTCCTACGAACATATTGTGACAACCCTTACGTATGGGAAAGAAACAATCAAGGTTGAGGAGATTACTGCAGTGTTGTTGGCACACAACCAACGAAAGCAGAATGCAGGGGAGAGTTCTTCTCAAGGTGATAGTTTATACATTAAGGGTGGTCAGGAACGTGGAAGGAAGCAAGAGAAGGATGGTTCTGGAAAACGAAATTTCAGATCAAAGTCAAGGGGTAAAAAGATGATTCAATGTTACAAGTGTAAACAGTCAGGTCATATGAAGAAGAACTGTCCAACGTGGAGAAAGCAAAATGATGAAAAACGGACTGACTTATCCAAGTCTATAAATGTGGTGCAGAATGAGGAATTTGATGACAGTGACGGGGACATGCTTTCTGTTTCAACTACTCATTTTTCAGATGTATAGATTCTTGATTCAGGATGCTCTTATCATATAACGCCTAATAGGGAGTGGTTTACGACTTACAGGTCAGCTAATTCTGGTTGTGTCTATTTAGGTGATGATAGATGTTGCAATATTGTTGGTATTGGTGATGTTAGAATTAGGATGTATGATGGTACTGTTAGAACATTGTGTGATGTTAGGCATATACCTGAATTGAAAAAGAATCTGATTTCCTTGGGCACTTTACATAAGAATGGTTTTATTCCTAAAGCTGACGAGGATAGGGAGACTATTAAAATTGTTAAAGGTACATTGACTGTGATGAAAGGAAAGATAACTACTGGAAATATCTATAAACTGTTAGGGAGTACAGTTGTAGGTGGAGTTCATTCTGTTGAGTCACATGATGATAATACAAAATTATGGCATATGAGACTTGGACATCTTAGTGAACGTGGGATGACTGAATTGCATAAAAGAAATTTGTTGCA
>Ga0209489_102871_pt1 | contig 34405 bp, 18 predicted proteins | sample SiratrowhiteBW_FD_187527 | JGI IMG/M metagenome (GOLD analysis project Ga0209489, IMG submission 187527) | Root nodule microbial communities of legume samples collected from California, USA - Siratro white BW (SPAdes) (version 2) | ecosystem: Host-associated > Plants > Roots > Nodule | place...
AAAAAAAAAAATAAAAAAAAAAAAAAAAAAAAAAAAATATATATATATATATATATATATATATATATATATATATATATCTTTATGATTTTCATTAAATATAGATATAAAACAAACAAAAAACATAAGTAATAATAAAATTGATAAAAAAAGAAAAGAAATATGGCTACACGTTTTGCTCCCGCTCCTGCTATGCTCACTGCTTTCCTCTGCAGTTATGCTGCAATGCTGCCACCTCCTATGATAGCACTAGTAAATACCTTATTCATGCAAAATTATTTGTGCAATACTTTATAATACAACTAGCATTACCTAATTTGTTCTCCTTTTTGAAAATATCTGACCAAGTTAGTACCCGGGCCCTTGTGCGTATTTCACACCAAGCAACAATGTTTCTCTCTAACGCGTATATAGACACATTACACTAAGGATGAAAGGGGGAACCCAATGTTATGAAAAATGATAGACACAAGGTGTTCTCATCCTTCTACCTAGAGAAAATGATAATCATCAACAACGAGAATACAACTAAAAGAAGGGAAGGTAGGTATGAACTTAAATTTGATGTTGCATGAATTCCCATGAATGTCGTAATCTGTCTGAATCTCCATGCCATGTTCTATTTGTGTAAATATCCTTTGTTGCTTCATTTTGGGTTTTGAAAACATTGTGCCCTACCCATTCATGTCGCCATCCAAGTCTTCTCCACTTGTTATTCCTGTGTTAATATCCAAACCCCTTAACTTTGTTACTGTTGTGGTTTTCGTAAGAGTCGGTTGAGCAACTAAAACCACAACAACTGTAGAAACCCCAACCCCGAAGTTGTGTGTCGTGTCTTCCACCATATGCCCTACCATGCTCACCTCCATCACCAACCGCCAAGGCAAAAATGCCTACACACTCAAACGTGCCTCCCATGCACCATCACAAACCCATAAAGATACCATCATAGTTGCAACCTTCTCCCTCTCACAACCCTCGCTGCCGCTGCCAACCACTATCAACAGATTCCCTGCCTTGGATCGCGACCACTGACCACAATAAAACCACCGCCCTGCACCTCCACTGTGCACCTCCACCGAGCCTCCAAAAGGCATCCACCTAGACCTCCTTTCTCCTCCATTCCACCTCCATTGAGCCGAGGAGGAAGAGAGGAACGTTTGCCACACCATGGCACGGCGTATCACCGTCGCCGGAGACTTTGTCGGAAAACCAATCTAGCGAGTTTAGTTCTCGAGTAGCCAACTTTGAGAGCAAATTACAGGAGATTTAGGGACTTTTAGGAGAAGCTAAGGGTTGCATTGGAAAGCTGGGTTACCCTCTTTCTAGTGGTATGCCACAACCCTATTTATGAAACCTCTAGATCTCTCAAAAATGAGTGTCAAGATGCAGGTCCAACATGGGTAACTTAGAATATTTTCTGGACATCACATAAAATCATAAACTTGGTCTTGAGGTTGACTTTAGGAGGTTCGTTCTCCCTAGTCATGAAGCTTTAGGAGTTGTATGAGCTATCATTAGAAAGATCTTTTTACCCTCTTTCCATTGGTCTAGGGTGGGTGCATTTATGAGATCATTTGGTCACCGAAAATCACCCCAAAAGTAGTGCCCCAAACTGGTTTCTAGGCTTCCCAGAAACTAAGTCATGAGAGACAGCCAACTAGCCAACTTTGTAGAATTCGTTCTCCCTATCCTTGAACCTTTAGAAGGAGTGTGAGTAGTCTTTGGAAAGTTCGGATCGTGTATCAAAAGGAATGGTACATGTTTAAATATATGATGTATGTTAAGACCTATGATATAGATTTGGGTATGCAATGCATGTCTGGATATGGAATGCATGTAAAAATAAGCCAATGTACATATGTAGGTAATGTATGGTATAAAATGGCATAATAATTATATGTTACCATGAATGCATGAACAGAGATAAAATGTAAATGCGTGTTTATGTGCAATGTTTGATAATATGACATGACTAAAACTAAATGAAAAACCATGCATGTTCATACCTAAAAGGGTACTTATTTCATGATATGTGTATGCAAATATGATATATTAATTAATATGCAAAATGGTGAAGAGAAGAGGAATTCGAAAATCTCCCTTGGTGCCCCTTAAAAAATTCGACATTACGACACCTAAGGTTCTAGATCTTTTACATGCACACTCACAAGGGTTAGCTCCCTAATCCCAAAAGGTATAAAGGTCACCAGAGTTATGACCCTCATTTACTGCTTTATTCAAATTAGTCGATAAACAACTTGCTTATGAACAAGCAAATAAAGACAACAAACTCTTATTAGGATTCTCATGAAAACTATTGTATGAAGTACATCCTATCCAACACCACTGAATAACTCTATTTCAAAACTTTTTTAGACCCAAGCTTATAGGGTCTCACTCATGATGTATGCATAAAAAATGTGTGTAAAGGGAAAAAAATCAGTACCCCAACCCCTACCTGCAAAACAGTAAAAAAAAGTCTCGGGCAGGTATATGACAGATAAACCAAAAAAAGCATGTCGTCTACCCTAGGGTTCAATATTCCAACTATAATTATAAAAGCAGTAAATCAATGTATAAAAACGATAAAGCAAATCATAAAGCAATAAAAGTAAGCAATATATAAAGAAAGGGAAATACAAACATTCATAAAATCACATTTATATGGAAAACTATGGATTTGCCACCATAGTTTATTATGGAAAACTATGGAAAACAAAAAAAGGAAAAGGAATAGTCTACGAACTAGAAATGAGCTCGGAAGTCGGTTAAGTGTGAGGAAGGTATTATCACCCCATAGCGCTTGTCTTAAAATAGTACCTTTAATCGAATGAGCAAAATCAAAGGTGATTTATTAAATGTTTATTTTTCCTGAAAAATAGAAATCAAAATGCAAATCAGGACAAAATGATAATTTTTAAATTAAAAGACCCGACAAAGATTGACCTTGCTCCAATGTATTTCTATCCGTGATAGAAAATCAGGGCTCACGTAGTTCTAAAAGAAAATTGAGTTATTGTAAGAATTTGATATTATTAGAATTTTTTATATTTTTGTATTTTTTTTGAAATTTTATATTATTAGTATTTTTTTATTTTTAAAAATTAGACTTTATTTTGGGATATCGTTAGACGCATACGACCTTTTGATAGTCCAAACAAAATTAAAACTTTTCAAAATAAATTCATTTATGACGCGAACGGTCATTTAAGAATTTAATCAAAAATTTAAAATCAAACATTATTTTTTTGAAAAATGAGTCCAAGGTGTAAATAACAAATTTAAAGGATGCAAAAAAACAATTGTTGGACCAAAGGCCTAAATATCACAATATGTCCACACTCCTTTTCTTTTAATTCAGAACAATTTGGCCGAGCCCAGATTGCTATACCACACGACATCCTTCTTTGCACCACTTTTTTATTCACGTCTCATTTAAAATATTGGGCTAAGCCCAACCATAGCCACAACCACATTATTGCCTTATTGCCTATGCATTCCCTTTACTCTTTGCCAGGTCCACACGGTGTATGTGAAAATTTGGGCTTAAGCCCAATTCACGTACCTAAATCCGCAGCATTACATTTACACTAAAGCGAACGAATTTGAAGAAGAAAACATGAGAACAGTGGTGCAACACCTTAAAATTTACCCTAAGTTTCAGTAAAGCAGTGAGAAACAAAATCATGATGGAGATTAGGTAGTTTTGGTTGAGGTTGGTAGGGGAGGGCTCATGAATGAAGTGGTTGGTTTTGAGATGGGTTTTGAGTGAGAGATGACGGTGCGGTAATCGAAGCCGACAACGGGGAGCAACATGGAAACGTAATGTGTCAGTGCCTTGTTTCTCTCAAGCTCTTTGAGCGCTTTGGTGCCAAGCATGGGGGGAAGAAGACTGCCATCACCTTCGCCTGGTGATTCTGAACGGTGAGCTTCATAGTCACACAGAAGCCTTTCCAGTCCTTTACAGCCTTACTCTTTTTCATTCTTGTTCTGTTCTTTGGGATTGTTGATGAATTGTGGTTTTGGGTTCTGGATTGGAGGAAAAAAATGGGTTGCTAAGATTTATGATATTGAATTGGAAATGATTATTGGTTTCAAGGTTTGAATGTTTTGGTTTAGAATTTTTGGAAATGAGTTTTGGAAATTGGGTTTTGAAATTGATTTCTGATATTAGTTCCTGATTGGGGGATTAGTTTCTAACATTGGCTCTTGGTTGTGGAATTTTGGATAAGTTTGGTTGGTGCTTGATTGAGATATTCCGGAATTAGATGTTTTCTATTTGGTTTTGGTTGGCTTACACTTCTGCTTTTGATTTCTGGAATTTGGGATTTAAGCTTTCTGGTGTGGTTTGGTGTGGTTCATAGAGGGATGAATTAATCGAAACAAGAACATATATATAGATATGATGAATAGACAATAATCAAACCAAAGCCTGACCACAACCAATGGAGAACTTTCCATGTATTTACTAAAACCTCAAAAACCAATGTTAAGAAGTTAGACCTCATTAAGTTTTCTTCTTTCAATTTTCTTTCACAATTGCTTCTAATCTTCCTTCAATTCTTGCCAATTCTCCAACTTTGGACTGATCTTTGAACCCTAAAATCTTTTCTTGATACTTAAGTGTTTAGAGACTGAATCGTATATTATTTTCTTAGAATCCCGTGAACACTCTTTAATTCTTCTTTATATAATACTCATGAATGACGATTCCAATTGATGCATGAACACAATCTGTTTTGAGCCATTGAATACTATTTAAATAAATCAAAAACTAATTATAATGAAAGCTTCAAACTGGTTTAAATGCATCAACGAGAATAACCAATTAAAATTATACTTTTTCAGCTTCTATCCAATTTTCTAAATTTATCAATTCAATTTTTTTTTACATATACAAGAAAAGAAAAAAAAATTGAGCCAAAGCCCAATATAAGGTGGTAAAGAAAACAACAACCAACCTAATAAAAAAAAGGAATAAAATAAAAAACAGAAAAAAATATAGGCCTAGCCTGAAAAGGTATGAATGAACAAAACAAAATAATTAGGTACCGATAGTAAAATGAACATGGAAACCAATAATGGGTCTAGTCCAATAAAACCTGAAAAAAGTAAGTGTAATTAGTAAAATGATTAAAAAAAACACTAAAAATAGAAATATAAAACTTGAAAAAGGTAAGTGTATTTAACGAAATGATTCAACAAAAAGAAAAGCATAAAAAATAGAAATCTAGGCAAAAACCCAATATTGGTAACTAAAAAAAAACGTAAATAAAAAATAGTGTAAAATAGTAAAAATTATTTTTCTTATTTCACCCGGATGAAATTGGGTGTTGACACTCTCTTTGATGTAAAACAACAATAAATCGACCCAAAATTGATTATGGAAGGGTTTGGGTTGGTTTGCAACCACGACGGTTTTTCGTTCTAAAAGTCATGAAATTTTTACTAAAACATTTTAGAGCCATATTGATAGGAAACACCAACAAATGGACCGAAAATGATGTGGGAAACGTTTGGGTACAAAACCAAGTAATCTTGGGTTGGTTTGCATCTTAGTCAACTTTGTAGGATTCCATGCATGAAATTATCATGAAATTTTGACTTGAAGTTCTGTTAGCCCTCGTTGATGTCAAAGAATCGGAAATCGACCCAAAATAGGATGTTGTGAAGGTTTGGGGGCAAAATCAATTTAATTTAGGTTGGTTTGCTACTTTAGCAAGTTTTCACGCCAAAAGTCATGAAATTTTGATTGGACCGTTTTTGAGCCATTTTGATGGGAAATAACAACAAATTGCACGAAAATGATGTGAGGGAAGGTCTGGGTACAAAACCCAATCATCTTGTGTTAGTTTACAACTTAGCTAACTTTGACGGTTGTCGTGCCTAAAGCAGTCACAAAATTTTGACCTGAATTTTTCTTAGCCCTCGTTAATGTCAAACAACCACAAATCGACCTAAAAAAGAATGTTGAGAAGTTTTTAGGCAAATTCAAGTCATTTTGGCTTGGTTTGAAACTTTGGCAGGTTTTCATGTCAAAAGCCATGAAATTTTGACTAGAACATTTTTTAGTCGTATTGATGGGAAACAACAACAAATGCACCAAAAATGATGTGGGGAAGAATTAGGTGCAAAACCCAATCATCTAGGTTGGTTTCTACTTCGATAGACTTTCAAAGCAAAAGTTATGAAATTTGGACCTGGACATTTTACAAGCGTATTGATGACAAACAACAACAAATGAACGAGAATGATGTGGGGAAGCTTTGGGTGCAAAACCAAGTCATCTTGGGTTGATTTATAACTTAGCCAACTTTCAAAATTTCTGTGCCTAAAATAGTCATGAAATTTTGACATGAAGTTCTTCTTTGATCTTAAACAACTTCAAACCGACTTAGAAAATGATATTCGGAAGGTTTGGGGGCAAAACCAAATTACTTTGGGTTGGTTTGCAATTTTCGTGGGTTTTCGTGCCAAAAGTAATGAAATTTTGACTGGAACAATTTTTAGCCACGTGAATGAAAAATAACAACAAATTCATCGAAAATAATGTGTGCAAAGTTTGATTGCAAAACCAATTCATCTTGCGTTAGTTTGCAAATTCGACGGGGTTCTGTGCCAAAAGTCATGAAATTTGGACCGGAACATTTTTTAGCCATATTGATGGCAAGTAATTACAAATAACCAAAATTATTATGGGAATGTTTGATTGCAAAACGAAGTCATCTTGGTTGGTTTCCAACTTCAACGAGCTTTCGTACAAAGGTCATAAAATTTTGACCAGATCATTTTTTAGTTGTATTGATGGGAAACAACAACAAATGGACTTAAAGTGATATCGGGGAAGGTTTGAGTTCAAGACCAAGTTATCTTGGATTGGTTTGCAGCTTAGCCTGCTATAATGGTTTTCATACTTGAAAGAATCTTAAAATTTGGACCTGAAGTTTTCTTAGACCTCATTGATGTCAAACAACCACAAATTGACCAAAAAAAGATGTTAGGAAGGTTTGGAGGCAAAATCTAGTCATTTTTGGATGGTTTGCAATTTCAACAGACTTTCGTGCCAAAAGTCATGAAATTTTGACTAGAACACTTTTGAGTCATATTGATGGCAACCAACAACAAATTGACCAAAAATGGTGTCATTAAGGTTTGGATGCAAAACCAAGTCATCTTGGATTTGTTTTCAACTTAGGCAGCTTCGGTAGTTTTTGTGCTTGAATGAGTCTTGAAATTTTGACCAAGAGTTTTCTAAGTCGTCTATGAAGTTACACAACCACAAATCGGCGCAAAAAGGATGTTGATAAGGTTCGGGATAAAATTAAGTCTTTTTGGGTTGTTTTGGAATATTAGTGGGTTTTTGTGCCAAAAGTAATGAAATTTTGACCGAAACAATTTTCATTTGTATTGATAGGAAACTACAACAAATGGTTCAAAAATTATGTGGGCAAGGTTTGGGGGAAAAACGAAGTCATCTTAGGTTGGTTTGCAACTTAGCCTGTATTGGTGGTTCCCTTGCTTGAAACAGTCATGAAATTTTGACCTGAAATTTTCTTAGCGAAATTTGCTGTCAAACAATAAATTAACCTAAAAGGGGATCTTGTGAAGGTTTATGGGCAAAACCATGTCATTTTGGCTTGGTTTACAACTTCGTCGGGTTTTCATGACAACAGTAATGAAATTTTGATTGAAACAATTTTTTCATTTTTCTGCATCTGCATGATAAATCAATCAATTGATTTTTTTTAAACAATTCATTCTTACGTACTATACTGCACTATATGTAATTCACTGATCAAACTGGTTTGTAACACATTTTTCAATTATGTGTGATTTCATTCACATGTAGTAATGTTCTCTACAAAAAACTATCATTTCTTGATATTTCTTGATAGTTGTATAATATTGATAAATTCAATCTAATGATTGTGTGTTTCAATCAATTACTTTTTTGTGGTTTTGTCTTGTTGAAAAATTGAATTGATTTTTCCATAGATTAAGTTGATTGAATTTTTTTAGTTTCAATTTGAGAAAATTAAATTCACTATTTTGACAAACTAATTGGTTTGCATCTCTTATTGGATTTTCTAATAGGAAAATAAACCAATTGTTTTTTGAATTGAATTGTTTAATTTTCTATTAGGTTGTGTGAAATGAATAATTATCTAATTGTTTTTCTATTTCAATTGATTGTTTTTCTATTATGAGGTAACAAAAAACTGCAATAATATTGATTATTGTGAAAATATTCATTCTTTTAAGTAATCTTTTGCAAAAAAAAAGTTAAAAGTTCAAGTCACCCCCTTCTTGAACTTGACCAAAACTCTTTGCACAACATTAGTTTTGCAACTTCGGTGGGTTTTCATGTTAAAAGTCATGAAATTTTGACCAGAACATTTTTTAGTCGTATTGATGGGAAATAACAATAAATTGATCGGAAATTATGTGGGGAAGGTTTGGGTGCAAAACCAAGACATCATAGGTTGGTTTGCAACATCGACCTTTTTTTGTGCAAAAAGTCATGAAATTTTGATTTAAAATTTTTTTAGCCGTAATGATGGTAAACAACAACAAATAGACCAAAAATTATGTGGTGAAGGTGTGGGTAAAAAACCCCAGTCATCTTGTGTTGATTTGTAACATAGCAAACATTAGTTGTTTTGCATGCTTGATAGCATCATAAAATTTGGACCTACATTTTTCTTAGCCCTCTTTGATGCCAAAAAACCACAAAATAGACCCAAAAGAAGGATGTTGGGAATGGGATAAAACCAAGTTATTTAGGATTGGTTTGCAACTTCGACGGCTTCTTATGGCAAAAGTCATAAAATTTTGACTTGATCATCTTTTAGTCGTATGGATAGAAAACAACAATAGATTCATTGAAAATGATGTGGAGATCGTTTGGGTGCAAAACCAAGTCATCTTGGGTTGGTTTGCAACTTCAATGGGTTTTCATGCCAAAAGTAATGAAATTTTGACTAAAACACTTTTTAGCCTAATTGTTGGGTAACAAAAGCATATGGACCAAAAACGATGTGGGGAAGGTTAGGGTGTAAAACGAAGTTATCTTGGGTTGGTTTACAACTTAGACACCATTTTTGATTTCCATGCTTCGAAGAGTTATGCAATTTTGACATGAAGTTTTCTTAGTCCTCTTTGATATCAAACAACCACAAATCGACTCAAAAAAAAATGTTGGAAAGGTTTCGAGGCAAAACCAAGTCATTTTGGTTTGGTTTGCAACTTCGGTGGATTTTCGTGTCAAAAGTAACGAAATTTTGACTAGAACAATTTTGAGTCATGTTGATAGGAAACAACAACAAATGGATCAAAAATTATGTGGGCAAGGTTTGTGGGCAAAACCAAGTCATCCTGGGTTGGTTTGCAACGTAGCCTGCTTTGGTGGTTCCTGTGCTTGAAAGAGTCATAAAATTTTGACCTGGAATTTTCTTAGCAAAATTTGTTGTCAAACAATAACAAAATTGACCCAAAAAGGGATCTTGTGAAGGTTTGGGGGCAAAACCAAGTCATTCTGGCTCGGTTTGCAACTTTGAGGAGTTTTCGTGACAACAGTAATGAAATTTAGATCAAAACACTTTTTAGCCGTATTTATAAGAAACAATAAGAAATGGATTGAAAATTATGCGGAAAAGGTTTGGGTGCAAAACATAGTCATCTTGGGTTGGTTTGCAACTTGGTCATCACTAATGGTTTTTGTGCCTGAAAGTGTTATGATATTTTGACCTGAAGTTTTCTTTGCCCTCTATGATGTAAAAAAACACAAATCGACCAAAAAAGGATGTTACAAAGGTTTGGTGGCAAAACAAAGTCATTTTTGGTTCATTTTCAAGTTCAGCAGCTTTTCGTGGCAAAAGTCATCCAATTTTGACCAAAACATTTTCTTGAGTTGGGCCTATGATTTTAGTATGAATGAAAGTGATAAGGCTTCTCTTATATTGTTCAAGTCCAAATCAATTGACAAAAGTAACAGATTTTGAAAAATGTTCATTGTTCGAGATCCCAACAAAAGAGAAATAAATTTTAAATTAGCACCATTACACAATACATCTAAATACAAACCTTAATTTATAATGAAAAATATTAAACACAATATCATATAGGCTTAAGCATATAACTTACCAAAAGATCACTACAACTTTCAAAAACATCTTGAGCTTTTAGAACACTCTGTTTGAGGTGATAAGCCTGCACTGTTTGAAATGTTGCATTGCAAATATAATAAAAAAAGTCTATCTTTGGGGTGAAAATTCTCAAACCTTTTGGTGGGGAAATTAGAGAAATGAGCATCGCAACTTGAAGGTTTTCAACAAAAACATCTAGTTCACTAATCATAAAAAATTTAAGCTCCAAATATTTCAAAATTATGTTCATAATTTTGAGTTTCTTGAACCCAGATGAATTAATGAGATTAAACTTCTCCAAACACAAGCAATTATCCAAAATTCCATTAATGGTTTCATCCTCAATTATCATTATCTTAAGCTTTAATATTCTCAACTTCTCACAACTTTCGAATGTCAATGATACTTCACTATCCAATCTATAGTTGGTCAATTTAAGAGAATAAAGATTTGAAAAGATCCTAGGTCTGAAATCAACCTCTTCGCACACTCTAGGTTTGTTGTCACAAACTCAACCCATTTTTCCACATCATTAGCAAATATGTTTTCACGGAAGTGCCTATAACGACAACTAATCAAATCACCAAGATGATGATGCAATACCTAGTACACAATTTGATCATATGCCTCAGCATGTTTGATAGGACCAAAATTCACCCTTTTAGGTAATGAAATATTAAGTTGAGATAAAGGATTAAACATGTGTCTCACATCAAAATCAAGGGAAGGGGTCTGCTTCCACAAGGGTTTCCATCGTTTGGAAAGAACACTATTTCTCACTGCTTTGTCAATCGAAAGGGAAGAGATGATTTGGGACAACACTGCATCTGGGAGCTAGTTAACTAAGTCTAATCCTCCGTTGTTTCTTCTTCTCACATTGATGATTTATGATGTTGTCATGGGATTTTGTTTTCTCTTGTGCAAAAGATATCTCAAAACATGTGACTTGATGAAAAGGATGTGAGCTTAACCTACCTTATAATAATTTAAAATGGAGAGAGAATATTATGTTATTATAATAAATATTTTTAATATTAACATTTCTATCTTTCTTTGTTGACAATTGCTTTTCTCCATTTGCACTTTTTTTTCCTTCATTAACACTTATTTTTTCATATTTTGTAAAAATAATAAGGTTACAAAAAAGTATATGAATGAATTAAAGGATATTTGAAAATATTTTTTTGTGATTGGTGTGAAAATGTTTTAAAATAAGATGAATATTTGTTGTTATTTTACAATTTTTTATGTCAAAATAAGATTAAAAAAAAGTATTAGGTAAATTGAGAAATGAAATTGATGACTCTCATTCCTTCATACTTAAAAGCATTACTATTTGTTAATGATCATTTTGAAAAGTAAATTAGAAATTATTAGATGAACAACATTAACCTATATGCATAGGTTCTCAATTAAAACTTTTCCATTTTAATCCATTAAAAATTGTTTTATTTTGCTATATGTTGTTTATTTAAGTCATAAGTTGTTCGTCAAGTGATCATATCAACGAAGACGAAGAATGACATGTAATTTTTTTAAAATCTTTTTTGTTTAAAATGTGAAAAATAATTATTGTAATGAAAATAATATGTTTTCCCTTCTCTTCTCTTGTATTCTTTATTTCTTTTAATTTTATTATTTAAATTTAAAATAAAAAAGAAAAATAAGATCAACTTGATATAGAATTTTTCTCGTATTCTTCATTACAGAAAAGGATATACGAATTTGAAGAAAAACAACAATATTTATATGATATTGATTAATTTTGAAGTACTACATATCAATAAACAATGAAATCCAAAGTAGAAATAAACATGGTATGGCAAAGCAAAATAAAAAATATTTATTGAAGGTCATAAGCCAAATATAAAAATTTATTGGGAATTTAAAAAAGAATGTAGGTGTTACCCGGTATAACGTGTTACATATTGACAAATGTCAATAAATAATAAACATAAAAAAAGTGTTAAAATTTGAACGAGTCGAAGACAGAAGAAAAAAAATTATTACTATATGAGAAAATCTGCAACCCTATTGGAGGTAAAAAAAAAAAAAAATTATTGTTCGTTATAACTTTTTACAGTGTATTTGTAATATTTAAAAGACTAGTATCATATATACACAGTATCAATGTAACATTTTTCAAATAATTTTTAAAAAGCTAGTATAAAGGAAAAAAATAGTAATTATATATATATATATATATTATGAGATATTCTAGCTTTTTTGCTAGTAAGAGTGGTCGTTGCAAACAATATAGGTATACAAATTGTGATAAAATGGGGAAAGAGATATATCAATTTAGTTCAATAATTAAAAGTTTCAAAAAGATTATTTTTTCAAAAAATTAACATAATATTTTTCTATATAAGGATTCCTAAAATCTTATTGTATTATTAGGAAGACCGATCACCCCAATTAATACCTAATTGCATGATCCGCAGTTATAAATTTTTGAGTGACGAATTTATTTCCTATGCAATAAAATTCAATTCAAACGCCTTAGACGATCTCAACGCCTTGAAGTGTTAGATTATCTACCCTCTTCAAAGCATTAGATAGTCAAACTATGATCACACGTTAGATAGTCTAGACCTCGTCAAAGCATTAGACAGACTAGTCCTCATGAAAGTATTAGATAGTCTAGTCCTCGTCAAAGTGTTCTCGTTGAAGTGTTGGACGGTCTAGTCCTCGTCAAAGCATTAGACGGTATAGTCTATATCAAAGTGTTAGACAATCTAGTCTTCACCAAAGCATTAGACAATCCAGTCTTTGCTAAAGCATTAGATTATATAGCCTTCTTCTCTGTCTTAGATGATCCCTAAGGCAAAATGTAACAGTGACTGTGTATTTCTTTCACAATGATTCTTATTGTGTCATTTTCATTTATTAAACCTTGTTTAAACTTATGTTTTTGAATTTAAAATCAAAGTTTGAATCCAACATTTATAAGTTTTATAAGTTTACAATGTTTTCAATTGTGCTTTGAAGAATATTTTCTAATATACTGATTAAATGGTTTTTTAAATTCAAAGATATCATCAAGTTTAATCAAATGTTCAAAATATAAACAGAAATAGAAAGTTTTCGAAAATAACGTTATACATTTTCTCTGTTTTAAAAGTTTTCATATACTTTATTTGCTTTGATTACAAGATATTGAATTTTCTTTGGAATTATTTCCTTTAGCATGTTGAAGCTTTGAAGTGCAAAATTAATTTCAGATCAATATTTTCTTTTTAGAGTGTTTATAACGAAGAAGACGAGTTCTGCTGAGACATGTTTTTGCAAAAAGTTAGCTCTTGCTGTTTAAGATTTGAAAGGGTATTCTCTCATGAACCTATATAACGAATTTCAAATCAACATTGAATACACATCAAGAAGAGAACAATAATGGTTTAGAGTTGAGACAAAAAAAGAATTCGAACAATGCATTATATACCTGTTGTCTAATACCTGGGTCTTTGTATTGAAAACTTTGTAATCCTTCACTATTGTGAAATGAACTCTTGTGAGCTTTAGTTGTGCTTTTTTTTACAGTGAGAGATTAAGACTGGTTTAACCTTTGAGAAGTTTGTGTACATGTGATAACATGAAGCTGAGTACTTGCTATAATTGTTTGTTGATTAGTGAAACCTCTCAAGTAGTTTGCTTGAGAGAGAACTAGGCATAGTCCAAAAGTTAGGGTGAACCAGTATAAAAATCTTGTTGTGTTGTGCTCATATTTTTTGTATTAGAAGGTCTACTTGTTCATTTTATTTTTTAGCGAATTGAGTTCAAGCTCCATTGACCCCTCTTCTAGAGTCAACTATTCTTATGGTTGGTATTAGAGTTAACATTATGGATTAGTTCTCTACAACACTTAAGGCGCAATCCTGTCATGGCACCAAAACCGAGGTAGCCACCAAAACTACCAAATTTGGCTCACGCACAAACCAAATCAAGATGACTTCCAACTTCATTTTGCATGCATTTGTAATGATTTCCAATCAAAAGGGCTCAAAAATCGCAAGGTCGAAATTTCACAACTCTTGGTACCAAAACCGGGCTAGCGCCAAAACCACCAAACTTGGCTCAATGCAAACCAAGTCAAGATGACTTGGTTTTGCTACCAAACCTTCCTAACTTGATTTTTGGAGAATTTGTGGTGCTTTGTAACCTAGAGGGCTCAAAAATTGCGAGGTCAAAATTTTGTGACTCTTGGTACCAAAACTGGGATAGAAACTAAAACCACCTAAATTAGCTCACTGCAAACCAGGTCAAGATGACATGGTTTTGCCACCAAACCTTTCCAACTTCATTGTGGGGGCATTTGTGGTGCTTTCCAATTAAGAGGCTAAAAAATCTCAAGGTCGAAAATTCATGACTCTTGACACCCAAACCAGGCTAGCCACGAAAATCACTAAACTTGGCTCACATGCAAACCAACTCAAGATGACTTGGTTTTGCCACAAAACCCTCCCAACTTTGTTTTGGGTGCATTTGTGCTGCTTTCCCATCAAGAGGGCTCAAAATCCATGAGGACGAAATTTCACGACTGATCGCATCAAAATCGGGCTAGCCACCAAAACCACCAAATTTGGCTTGGTGCAAACCAAGTCAAACCCTAAACCAAGTCAAGATGACTTGGTTTCGCTACCAAACCTTCCTAACTTCATTTTGGGTGCATTTAGGGTGTTTTCCAATCAAAACGGCTCAAAAACCACGAGGTCAAAATTTCAAGACCCTTGGAACCAAAACCTAGCTAGCCACCAAAACAATCAAACTTGGTTCACATGCAAACCAACTCAAGATGACTTGGTTTCGCCTCCAAACCTTCCGAACTTCATTTTGAGTGCATTTGTGGAGTTTCCCAATCAAGAAGACTTTCGCGAGGTTGAAATTTCACGACTCTTGACACCAAAATCAAATAACAAAAAAAAAATAAAAATAAAAATTGTTTTTCAATGTTAATATAAACTATTTTTTGAATAATAAAAATAAATTTATATAAATTGTGGACCAAAAATTAAAAAGAAAAACATAACAAAAATGTCATCCCACTTACCAAAGAAAATCCCAGCCAATAACAATATTTTGCTGATGACTTAACCAATATTAGAAAGTACAAAAAAATAACACAACTTGGAACCAACAACGTCATCCTTTCTAATCAAACCAAACTGAAACCAAGGAAACAAAGACTTACCACGTTATTAAGTCGCTACTTTTGCTTGATGTCCCTTCTGACGAAAACGCAAGTGAATCTAAGAAACCCAAAGAAAGTAGCTGCGATGTTTTTCGATAAGGAAGTAGAACTGAAGAACGAGGATGAAGAGTTAAGGTAAAATGGAAACTTTTAACAGCTGTTATTTGTAAATCTATGTCATATGAACTATTTATAAGCATAATATGATGACGTGAAGATTTAAATAGGAAAATATTTAATATTAAAGATAAAATCAATTCTAAAAATTTAATTATAGATATCGCTTCTATGTGATTTTAGTGTCATTAATTATTCTGAATTATCTTTTACATTTGAATAAAGTAAAGATGATTTTACACACATTTATTATTGACGATTTCAATAATTAAAGAAATGTATAAAAAATAAGAGTGTATATCCCGTATTTATGGATGACATTACGTTTTGATATCTATATAATCTGAATTTATTTATTTAATCATCACATTTGAATTAGATTCTAAAAGATTATAAAAACACATAGAAAGAAAGATTATATATATATATATATATATATGAGAAATTCATATTACATTAAACATAATAAATAATACAAAATATTGTGTTCCATCTTTTTTTTATTTGTATAGATATTGCTAAGATAAAAAATAAGAAAATATTTTTCTTATATAAAATTTAATATAGGATAATTTGTGAAAGGGGTACTTATAAGAGATATCCTGGTAATTATTATATTTAATGACACCCTTTTAATATAATTAAAATTATTATTTGATTTAATTATTATTACAAATGACATTAGTAGAAAAAAGGGCTTCTACATCGTCAATACAATGTCCGTTAAACCAAAAATTGACATTGTCAAAAATACGGTGACATTTTTGTAAGTAAATGAATATTATGACGTCGGTTTTTAATAAACCGACGTCGGTATACATACATGACACCTCAGTTACCACTTACAACCGTACTCAAAAATACTGTAAAAATTAAAATTTTAAATTTTAACTTTTTTTTTTTTGGCGGTGAGTGCATAACATCGGTTGGGAGAGGCCAACCGACGTTATGTGGAGGATGCATGATGTCGGTTTTAGCCCAGTAACCGACGTCATGTGTGTGGCGTACAAATTTGGGGTGAATTGGGGTTGGATGTGGGTAAATTTAGGGTTTTAATGACGTCGGTTGGCCTCTCCCAACCGATGTCAGTGAGCATAACATCGGTTCCCCCCTCTTAACTGACGTTATGCTCCTTCTTTAATCTCCACCACGCGTTTTCTCATTCACTTTTTCTTCTTTCTTCCACTACGCATGCCTCCTCCGTCACTGTTCCGAGCCATTCTTCGCCATTTTCGACCTCCATTCTTGCTTCCTTCACCTCCATTTTTGATTTCCTCCTTCATTACAGTTGGTTGGTTGCTTTGAACAGTGCCATTCTCGTTGAAGCTTCGCTTGCGGTAGGCATTACGCTATAAGCTTCCTTTCTCCATCTTTTTTGTTTCATTTCACTAGTTTAAATGTTTTATGGACTATTTGTTTGGTTTTGATGGTTTTGCAAGTGTTTGTTTCGCTGCATTTATCTTTTGGAGATAATTTCTTTGTAAAGTCGATGCTGCTGCACCGTTGCTCTACAAGAGGTATGTATTGAACTACTATTTTTTATTTTATTTGATCATTGTGGAATATTGAAATGCTTGATTGATTGGAATGCTTGTGTTTATTAAAATGCTATTTGTATGTAGTTTGATATATAACTAACGCGTTTGGGTTGAGTCTGGGGATGTTCGATCCCCGACAATTTTGTATTTTATTTGAGCATTCTTGAATATTAGAATGCATATTAGAATGCTTGTAAGATTGGAATGTTTGTTTGTATTGAAATGGTATTTGGGTATAGTTTGATAAATAAGAAAGGCGTTTGGATTGAGTCCAAGGATGTTCGATCCGTGGCAATGTTTTAGTTTATTTGGACATAAAGTAATCTGTATGAAAATCTTTCACTAAATGTAGTGATGGATCGAAGTTGGATAAATGTTAATCAGATTAGTGATGTGTATGAGAAAGGTGTTGAAGATTTTTTAGAATTTGCTAAACGGAATGGAGCAGCAATAAATGGAAGATATTACTGTCCTATGTGTGAAGTGTGTGAATTTAAAAAGACTAGATATTGAGTTGATACGAGAGCATGTTCTTTGTGATGGTTTCTTGAAGAACTATACAACATGGACTTGGCATGGTGAAGTTCTAGACTTACCATATGCATCTGAGAAAAATAAATGTGAACATTCTAATCTATATCCTGAAGATTGCATGGATGACATGATTTGTGATATTGGAGGAGAGAGTGTCCACCAAGCCCATGTGTTTGATTCTTTGAAAGATGATTCACTAACACAATTGTATCCTGGTTGTTCAAGTTTCACACGTTTGTCTACAATATTACGGTTATTTAATATGAAGGCAAGAAATGGATGGACTGATAGAAGTTTTACTGAATTACTTGAACTTTTGCATGAAATACTTCCTCAAGATAATACATTGACGACCAGTCACTATGAGGCCAAGAAGATATTGTGTCCAATGGGTTTGGAGTACCAAAAAATACATGCTTGTCCAAATGATTGTATATTGTATAGAAAAGAATACGAAGGATTGCATAAGTGTCCCATATGTGGAGTATCAAGATACAGAGTAAAGGATGAGGACGAGGATGAAGATGACATGAAAAAGGGTCCTCCTGCCAAGGTATTGTGGTATCTTCTAATTATACCACGTTTAAAACATTTTTTTTGCCAATGTTAACGATGTAAAGAACTTGAGATGGCATTCAAATGGAAGAAAATGTGATGGGTTGTTACAACATGCTGCCGATTCACCACAATGGAAGAAAATTGACTCTTTGTATCTTGAGTTTGGAAGTGATCGAATAAATCTCAGACTTGGTCTTGCAACTGATGGAATGAATTTGTACGGTAATTTAAGTAGCAAACATAGTTCATGGCCTGTTTTGCTAATTATTTATAATTTGTCGTATTGGTTGTGCATGAAGAAAAAATATATAATGTTGTCTATGATGATATCAGGACCAAGGCAACCTGGAAATGACATAGATGTTTATCCAAGTCCTCTGATAGAGGATTTGAGGTTGTTATGGGATGAAGGTATCGAGGTTTTTAATGCATATGAAAAGGTCAATTTCAATTTGCGAGTATTGTTATTGTGCACGATTAACAATTTCCCAGCATATGGAAATTTGAGTGGTTATTGTGTCAAAGGACATCGTGCTTGCCTGATATGTGAAGAGAACACAAGTTACCATAAACTAAAACATGGGAGGAAGACATGTTACATTGTTCATCGAAGGTTTTTGAAACGTAATCACCCTTACCTCAGGTTGAAAAAAGCTTTTAATGGTTGTCAGGAAGACAGAACAGCACCTCCACCTTTAACTGGTGAGGAAGTCTATAACAGAGTGTGCCAGGTCGAAGTCACTTATGGGAAAACCCTCAAGCATAGTGGTGTGAAAAACATTTGGAAGAAGAAATCAATATTCTTTGAACTTCCATATTGGTCAAAGTTAGATATCAGACATTGATAGATGTAATGCATGTGGAAAAAAATGTTTGTGATAGTATAATTGGGACATTGCTAAATATTAAAGGAAAGAAAAAAGATGGAATAAATGCTCATAAAGATCTGGTTGAGATGGGTGTTCGATTGGAGTTACAACCACAACCTCATGGTAAACGAACATACTTGCCACCAGCTTGTCACACATTGACAAAATTTGAAAAGATCAGTTTTTGTGGGTGTTTGAGAGGAGTTAAAGTACCACAAGGATACTCTTCGAATATCAAAAGTCTCGTATCAATGGAAGATTTGAAACTTATGGGATTAAAATCTCGTGATTATCATGTTCTGATGCAAGACCTTCTCCCAGTGGCTATTCATGGAATTTTTCCAAAAAATGTTAGACAAGTCATCACTCGTCTTTGCCTATTCTTCAATGCTATTTGTAGGAAAGTAATTGATCCTACGAGGTTGGATGAGTTAGAAAATGAAGCCATCATTCTCTTGTGTCAACTAGAGATGTACTTTCCTCCTTCATTTTTCGATATCATGGTGCATTTAATTGTTCATCTCGTAAGAGAAATTAGAATATGTGGTTTTGTGTTTTTACGATGGATGTACCCAATTGAACGATGCATGAAGATTTTCGAAAGGTATGTGAAGAATCCATATCGACCAAAAACATCTATTGTTTAGAGATATATTGCAGAGGAAGCAATTGAGTTTTGTACCATGTATATGTCAGAAGTAGATGTTATAGGCATATCGAGGTCGAGGTATGAAGGAAGGAAAGAAGGCAAAGGCACAAGAGGTGTGAGGATAGTTCAAAAAGATCAACAGCAGGTACTCCAAGCACACTTGTATATTTTGAATAATATTGATGATGTTCTTCCTTACATAGATGAACACAAAATGTTCTTGAAGACAATAAACCCACGAGCAAATGAGAAGTGGTTATTGAATGAACATAACAAGATGTTTTTGAAATGGTTTAAACACAAAATTCTTCAAAATGGTTGTCATGTTGACGATTTGAAATGGTTAGCACGAGGACCTAACTTTGATGTGATAACATGGTCTGGGTATGATATTAACAACTTCTCTTTTTACACAATTACTGAGGATTAGAAAAGTATAATGTAGAATAGTGGTGTCACCCTTTAGGCAGAGTCAATGCACTTTGCTAGTTCAAAAGACAACAATCCTATTATGGCTACAATAAGTTACTACGGAGTAATTGAAGAAATCTGGAAAGTTGACTACGTCAACTTTAGAGTTCCAATATTTAAGTGTAAATGGGTTTATAGTAACACAGGAGTGCATGTTGATGATTTTGGTTTTACCTTGGTTGATCTTGGTAAGATAGGTTATAAGAAAGATCCTTTCATCATGGCTTACCAAGCAAAACAAGTTTTTTTATGTCAAAGATCCTTCTAATGAAAGGTGGTCAGTTGTTATACAAGGGAGAACTGAATACGATTTTGACAACCATGACGACTCAATAGTCCAACATGCTCACAACTCATTATCAAGACACGTATCTCCTATCAACGAGGAAAATGATGATGATGAAGTACATGCTACACGAACCGATCACAATGAAGGAATATGGGAAAACATTGTAACACTGCCAGAATAAAATAAAGTGATGTTTAATTATTTGTTGTTTTTATTTTAAGCATTTAATGTTAAGTTTAATTAATTTTGTAAGTTTTAATCTTATGTTTATGTTCTTTTTAGGTCATGGCTGATTCACAGGTTAAGAGCAGAGAACCTACACAGTTGAGAGATATTACTGCTACTAGACTTCGTGTTTCAAGGTTGTAATAGACCTGGAACCTCAGACTGTTAGGGCTTCAGGCCCTAATCGTGTCATGTTTAACAACTATTTGGGTGTTTTGGCACGTACAAAGGTGTCTATTTTGCTTCCGTCTTAGGATCATGTCACTGAAGCTGAGAAAAATATGATATGACAGGATCTTACTATAAGTCATTCATTTAAAGCTTATTATTATAAGTCATTAATGATGATAATTATGTATTATATTTTTCATGACTTGTTTATTTTATTTTGCAGACAAATTTTGAGTTTGAAACATCTCCATACATAAGAAAGAAAATTATGTCATCTATTGCTATCAAATGGAGAAATTTCAAGACAAACTTGACCAAGTGGTCCGTCTTTGGTCACCTCAAGAGAAAGTCCCCATGTGAGAAATATACTATTGATGAAGAGACTTGGACACAATTTGTCCACTCTAGAGAGGATCCTTCTTGGCAGGTTTGTTTTATCCATCATAATTTCATTAAATAATATGACTTGGCAACAAAACTTTTAATTTATTGTGTAGGAGAAGAGGAAGAAAGCACAAGACATCCAGCGGAGGAATGTCAACCCCCCACCGATTGTCTTAGGTGGGCTATGATTTATTAGAAAAGAAAATAATGGATGAAAAATTGCAAAGATTAAGAGAAGCCTCAGGTTCAGATGAAGACATTTCTCCTCCATCCCCTCCTAGTCGACATGAGAAATGGAAGTTGGCTAGGACTAAACCTGGAGCGCAGATGACATTAGCTGAGGCTTATGAGATTGCCCAGCGCATTGTAAGTTAATAACAATTTACTCATGAATTCTAATGTCTTACTATTATACAATGTTGATATATTGTATTCTTTTTTTCACAGGATTCTCAGGTGGAGCAAAACTCCCAGGGCAGTTTTGTGATTCAAGGAAGACAAGATATATTGACTACTGTTCTGGGTACTGAGGAACACCCCGGTCGTGTACGGACTGCTGGCTATGGTGTGGGTGTGAGACAATATTTTGGTTCTGCTCCACGGTCTAGCTCATCTCAGAATGCAAATATAGCCATAGAGATATCTTGACTTAAAGATGAATTGAGGTCTCAACTTAAAGATGAATTGACCTCTCAAATTGAACAAAAAGTGCGAGATAAAATAAAAGATGAGTTGAGACGTGAAATTAGAAGAGAATTTGAGGAGTTATTACAGCAACACACTCCTTTGCAGGAAGGTGTAGAGTACCTACACGTGGGAGAGCTAGCACAAAGGGGACTTGTGCTGCATCAGACGAGGAGGAAGAGGAGGACACTAACACTGATACCTCATACCAGTGTAAATTATTTGTTGGAGATCCTCCTCGATTGGTGGCGATTGGGAGAGCGTTTCCCACATCTTCGACGCTCCATACAGTGCCACTTGGAGATGATTTTGCTAGAGTGGTCGTCAAAGAAGTTAGATAGGCAGATGCCGAGGTGCCTGTGCCTACATCAGAGATTAGACTTGTGGGAGAGGCACTTGGTACATTTATTGCATGGCCTACACATCTCCTACAGACCATTTCTAAAAGAACTCAGGTATTGTGATTTGTCTTAATCTTATTTAAATTCACAGTTAATGTTAATTAATACATTTTGTTTGTGTTACAGGACCAAGGAAGTAAAGGGAAATCACCAACTCATGATTTAAGTCCTAGGTCTCCACCAACTGAGTCAGAAGTGAATCCACTTCAAGAGTTGACTTGTATACTCCACGAGTATTTTAATAATCTAGCTCAAATTCCTTGGAAAACATTTATCTTTGGGATTGAAGGTGCCCCACTATATATATCAATGCAAGACATCTGGGAACTAGTTGGTGGTTCCCAAATGTTAAACATTAATATAATTCAGTTTTGGGTGATGTAAGTATACCTTTCTACATGTTTGCTAATTATTTATTTCATCAACTTATCCTATTACTAACATTGATTTTCACAATGCAGGTATATATATGATTTAGTTTATAACACAGGAAATCCTGATATTTATAGATTTCTTGAACCACAAAGTTTACAAAGGTCTAGAAATAAAATGATTGACACTCATACCTATATACAAAACTGGATTTCAGAATCGAGGAAGAGAATTTACTTTGCCCCAGTTATCCATCAGTAAGTTTCAAATCTTTATATTTTGATCTTAAGTAATGTTGAATATATTACATTATTAATACATTTTCTTATTTTAGGTATCATTAGCTTTAAGTATTATATATCACTATTTTATGTACAAATAAGCAATTTACTAAAAAAACTTGGATTTTAGTGCAATGAATGTGTGTAAGGTTCTTTGCGGGAGATTTTCATCCACAACCCAAAACCTCCAATGGATACAGACTAAGGTATTTAACTCTAAATTTAATCAAATTTATTAAAATTAGCATTATTCAAATTTTTGACGATTGAAACTTTAATGAAAGTGCAATAAGCAACGAGGAAGTTGGGAATGTGGATATTACATTATGAACTGGATGAGAACCATAACAAGAGCTAGGATCATGGATTCTTGGGAGCATGTAAGTTTTTCTCTTATAAGTTTGTAAATATGTCAAAATGTTTGTTAATTTTAAAGTTCTAAGATTAAACTTTGTATTTATTTCAGGCTTTTCAAAATACAAAGCCATTGGACAAGAATGATATAGAAGAAATTCAAAAAGAATGGGCAAAGTACTTTCTCAAAGTTAGGAGTCAATCTTAGTGTAGATTAGAAGTAGTTCTTATAGTATTACAAGTAGATTGTAGGGTAAATTAGTGTATATACTAAGAACTACAATTGCATATCATTTTGTGTATTGAAATGAATCTGGCTGGTTTCTGAAATTGATGCAGGGAGGTTAGTAGTTTCTTTACTCTGTATATTTTAAAAAAAACAAACACAACGTCAGTTATGGTTAAAACCGTCATTGTGATCGAATCACCACGTCGGTTATGGTCAAAACCGACATGGTGGTGCATCTTAAAATTCAAACAGAAGAAGCACCACGTCGGTTTTGGCACCAAACCGACGTGGTGCTTCTTCTATTTTCAATTTCCAGTAAAATCACAACGTCGGTTATCTGGTCTTAACCGACGTAGTGGTGAACTACGTGGTTATTTAACCGACGTTTGATTCAACGTCTCCTGGGTCAATGTCGATTCGAAAATCGACGACAAAGGCCTCTCAAAACTGACGATGAAGGCTATTTTTTTTATTAGTGTGAATCCATTTTTGAGAAATCAAGAAAATACAAATAAATAAAGAAAGAACATATCAATATATTAAAAGATAAAAATAGAACATACTTATATATACACAAAAGATAAATTCTATTCTGGTTACATAAAATAGATTAAGCCCTACTCACAGTAGATAAGATAAAATTATTTGTATTCGTTATTCCATTTCAATGATATAAACATTACTTCTTTCAATAATCATTATTGTGACAATCCACAAACTTTGAATGTGAGTCAAGTGCCCTCACAAAATTAATGTTACATTTATTTACTCTTTTAACAAGTAAATAAATGTATAAAAGATAAATCTTTTTTAGCCTCAGTTAATATTAAATTATTAACTAAAATAAAATAATTTTAAATGGTTAATTTAAAGTTATAGTGACAAAATCTATTTTAATCATTAATAATAATAATAATAATAATAATTATTATTATTATTATTATTATTATTTCAAATAATTCGTTAAAAGAAATTGAACCGAAGTATGAACTATGATGAGTAGACATAGAACATATAATTACTACACATCATATTATAATTATTAATAATAATTTTATTATTATTAATATTATTATGAGTATTTTTAATAATAATAAGATTATTACTAATGTCATTTTTGTTATAATTAATAATAATAGTAATGTTAATAATAGTATAGGTAACAATATTAATAATAATAATAATAATAATAATAAAATAATTATACTTATAATTACAATAACAATAATATTAATGATGGAATGAATAAAAATGGTTTGATAGTGATTTCTTGCCTTCTCTTATTTTTCAGTTCCATTCCTACCTGCATTTTTTAAAAAATTTATGATTTTATTGTAGGTAATTTTTTCTATATATTTAATTTTTTTTGTTGTAGATAGTTATTTGAATTTTAAAAAACTAGTTTCTTGATACATAAAATTGTTAACACAGCAAGGTAGTCAAAAGGGTAAAATTGAAAAAAAAAATGTGTAAACCAAAGTGTATCCTCTTTATTATTTTTATTACAATTGTTTTTACTGTTATAATTTTATCATATTAATTATTATTACAATTAATTATCTAATAAGTAATTATAATATTAATAATTATAATAATTATCATAATAGTTATAATAATAGTTATAATAATAATAATTATTATTATTATTATAGTAATAATTAAAATAATAATAATTTTATAATTATAATTTGATCAATAATAATATTAAAATATTTATAATTATAATTATAGTAATAATTGTTTTTCGGTTACATTTCAGCTTTTAACAACGTTAATTTTATTTTACTTCATAAAGTCACTGATTTAGCAATTAAATTTTAGTTACTACCATTTTTTTATTGTTATTTGACTGGTTATACAAGTTAATACTACTAATAAATTATTTCGACATTGACATAAATGAAATAGAGAGTTATCGTAAATGTTGTCTTGAAAAAAATAAGAGAGTGCTTCTTTTTTTTTTTTTAGTCTTATCTTGAAAAGTTTTCTTAAATAGTGGTTTGCATTGCACTTATCCTTGGAATTCTCCTTTCAATATGGCATGTTCTTTCCTCCTTCCTCCCTTCAATCCATTTTAAGTTTTCATTTCTATTTGTTTCTTGCTTTTTTACTTGTTTCTTAAATGTGTTGAATACATTCTTTCTTAATCCTCATCCATAATTGGGTCTAATCTTCACCTTCTTGCATATTTTTTTCTCATCTCCAATTGTGTTGAACAAGGTCCTAATCAGATCTCCACAACCATATGAAATGGTATCAAGAGCCAAAAGATCAACCAAACGCATGGAGATTTTCACCACCATCAATAAAGGTGTTCTTGAAAAGAGGGTTTGAAACCCATTTCGGTGCAAGGCGATTTTCCATTTTTCCTTAATTCTTCTTGTTGGTTGAATCATCTTTGGGTTGAATACAACATGTTTTGTATTTTTGTTCATTAGTTCATCTATTAAGCAAGTCATTATATCTATTTCTTGTGACATTTATCTAAAATTTTTTTTCTCTCTAGGCATGGGTATGATGTTGATACTTGATTGATTTTGTGTTCTTATGTTTTTGTTATTTCTGAGTTTTTATTTTTTTTCTTAAAGTTTTCTAAAACTTAAAAAGTGTTTAATCTTGGTTTGAGAGTTTACTTAAGAGAAAACATGTTTTAGAATATTAAAAACCCATGAACATTAAGAAGCAAATGTTGTGATCTTTGTATTTGAGGTTGTCTTTTTGAAGTTTGGTTTTCAAGAACTAAAATCAAAACCAATTTTGATAGGGATACTATCTTGGTTGACTGAGGCATATATGACATCAAAAACAAAAGAAAATTGCACAAAAATGAGATCACCAAGTGTTTGACAAAAGGTTGTTATTATTAGTTAGCCCTAGTCCCTTGAATCAATTTTCATATTCACTTCGTAGGGGATTGTTGAATTTTTTAACAGATATTTTTAATTTCTTTTCTTGAATGTGTGCTTCTTAGGTGCCTTTCATATCAAATATTTTACATGAATCCAATGGGTGAAGATTTTACACTAAATTTCACCCTTCTCTGAGTCTTTTTCAAGCTTTTCTGTACCTTTTTGCATATAAACTTGTCCTACAAGTGGTATATTATTTTCTCTATCTTTTTCTTTTTGAGCATTTTTTATATTGTCTTTCTCATTTTTGCGATTTTGTTCAAAATTTTTCAAGAATTTTAAGGTTTAGTGCATTTTAAGTTATTACATCATTCACTTGAGAGTTAGTAATTCTTGATTAGAAATTGAAGAAATTTTTGAGACATTTTCTTCAGTGTTTGACTATGGCCAAGACATTCTTGAGTGATTTAGTGTCTTGTGAGTGATTGATAAAACTTTTGGAGTGTAAACACTTCGACAAAAATTACAATAAATTTTTTATTGCTAATCATTCAATTCTTGTCTAGTTCTAGTTGTTTTCTTGTAATTTTTGTGTTGGATTTCCTGCAAATTTTAATGTCTTTAAGTTCCAAAGAAGAAGCAAGCATAAGCATGGATAGACAACAAGTGACCATCAAGGAAATGATGCAAAAATTCAAAATTTAAAGCAAATGACGGGACAAAAGAGAAAAAGAAGAGAAAGGAAATCTTCAAGATGATCCACAAATTTTGACTCGAGTGACATGGAAGCTTTCTACCTAAAACGTGAAAGAATAGAAATGGGACACCATAGGAGCCATCATGAAGATAAATTTTTCAAACAAAATGTAAGATTTTCTAAATTTAGTGGGGGATCCAACCAACCCTAATGTATATGAAGAATGGGAAAGAAAGGTGGACCAACTTGTATTTTCTTGTGACTTTAAAGATAGGTAGATTTTGAAACTTGTAGTCTTAAAGTTTGAAGATTATACTTTATATTGGTGGAATAAATATCAAAAGGACATTCTTGAAGGTAAAAAAAAACCTTTTATTACAACTTGGTTTGATTTGAAAAATGCTTTGAGGTAAAGATATAGGCATTCCACCTAAAAAAGGACTTTATCCTCCAACTTCAAAGACTTAGGTAAGGTTCAAAATGTGTAGAAGAATTCTATAAAGATATGGAGATGCTTTAATTAAGAATGAATTAGAAGAAAGTGTGAAATCCAAGATGACAAGGTTTTTAAATGGACTTAACCAAGATATTCAAGATATGGTGAAACTCGAAAAGCATGATTCATTGGAGTAGATTTTCCACCAAGCCATGAAAGTGGAGAAGTAACTCGAGAGGCGCCAAACCTATCAAAAATACGCCCCTTGAAATTCTTCTAATGATAAGAAAAAAAGAAGACAAATAATTTCAAGGTAAATACCCAAATCACTAACAATCAATCATCATCCATGAATTAAAATGCAAATGTATTACTAGTTAATGAGAGACCACTAGAAAATATCATGTTAGTTGGCTCAAGTTATAAGAGACCAACTTTTTGATAATATGTATCAGGTTCAATATTGGTAAAAGACCAGTAAAACCTATATTTGAAGTGATAAAATCTATAAAATTATAGACTATTAAGTTTAAAAGATTATGTTACAACACATTGCATAAAATGGATAATTATTCTTATGATGCCACATCTTCGACTTCAGAAATGTCAACTGATTGAGTCTTACTTTTGGATTTCAGGACGATGGAGGGATAAGATGAAGCTCTTGAAATTGAGAGTAGACGTTTTGCTTCATCAACAATCATAGAATCACAAATTATGGTAATATTTTGTACCATGTTGGAATTTGTAATTAGGTGCTTGACAAATTTTACTTCTTGCTCCTTACCCGTAAATCCTTGTATAGTAGCATATTTCAACTTGTACTTAATGTAATTATAATATACTCCTTGTCTTTCCCAAAATATTGAGTTGGAAAATGGTAAGGTGCAATCATGAGAACCGTAATTGGATTTTGAAACTGCATCCACCTACATATCAAAATAATGTAAGTACATTAAGTTGGTAGAAGCCCGATATATGTTGTTAAGGCTCATTTGAAAATAAAATGTAAAACTCTACCCCTTTTCACAATGGTTTTTACCCCACCTATTACATATCTTTAACCCAATCCATCCCACTTTCATTGAAGATGTAATATCTCATAAAAACTAGATTTAATAAGTAACACAAAATGAATGTTACTTTTAATAAATAGAACAATTGGTTAACATTTTAATAGACGGTTCAATTTAGAGTCTTCATAACACTAAATAATACATTATGTCTCATTCGCTCAAGTTTATATATCATATAGGTTAAGTAGGTGGATATCCATGATGATTAGCCTGGAGTTACTTGTAGAAGAAAAAATTCTTAAATTTAATACTTCTAAATGTTTAGGAGTTTGGAATAACTTATTTATGTTCTATTTTTTTATTGATCTCTTGTGTATCTATATTCAAAGTTTTCATGTCCTAAAAATCTAGTTATAGATTAAGGTAATCACTTAATGTGCTATAACACATATTTATAGTATATTTTGAATAAAGTTTTATGTTAACTAGTATTCTATCATCTCTTACAGAGTTCTTAGACATGGAATTTAGATTATATCCATCACAGGTAAACAACATTCATTTAATAGAATAGGTCATCAAACAATTAGAGTCCACATTAATATATTCACATTTCAAATCTAGCATCAATTTTTTCTGTATGGTATGTATTTCTAATATTATTTTATTCATCATTTAATTTAAAAACTAACAACATAATATAAATTTTAGTTCGGTAAAGTTACGAGTAATATACTGGTATAGTAATTTGAAGATTCTTGAGTTGGGCACATGATTTTAGTATGAATGAAAGTGATAAGGCTTCTCTCATATTGTTCAAATCCAAATCAATTGACAAAAGTGACACATTGTGAAAAATGTTCATTGTTTGAGATTCCTACAAAAGAGAAATAAATTTTAAATTAGCACCATTACACAATACATCTAAATACAAACATTAATTTATAATGAAAACACAATATCATATAGGCTTAAGCATATAACTTACTAAAAGATCACTACAATTTTCAAAAATATCTTGAGCTTTTAGAACACTCTGTTTGCGCAGAATAGCCTACACTGTTTGAAATGCTGCATTACAAGTATAATAAAAAGAGTTTATCTTTGGGGTGAAAATTCTCAAACCTTTTGGTGGGCAAATTAGATAATTGAGCATCGCAACTTGAAGGTTTTCAACGAAAACATCTAGTTCACTAATCATCAAAAATTGGAGCTCCAAATATTTCAAACTCATGTTCATAATTTTGAGTTTCTTGAACCCAGATGAATCAATGAGACTAAACTTCTCCAAACACAAGCAATTATCCAAAATTCCATTAATGGTTTCATCCTCCATTATCATTTTCTTTAGCTTTAATATTCTCAACTTCTCACAACTTTCGAATGCCAATGGTGCTTCACTATCCAATCTGTAGTTGGTCAATTTAAGAGAATACAGATTTGAAAAGATCTTAGGTTTGAAATCAACCTCTTCAATCAATCGCTCACACTCTAGGTCTAAGCAACTTAAACCTTTTTTTGTTATAAAAAACTCAATCCATTTTTCCACATCATCAACAAATATGTTTTCACGGAAGTACCTAAAACGACAACTAATCAAATCACCAAGATTAAGATGCAATACCTGGCGCACAATTTGATCATATACCTCAGCATGTTTGATAGGATCAAAACTTACCCTTTTAGGAAATGGATTATTAAGTTGAGATAAGGGATTAAACATGTGTCTCACATCAAAATCAAGGCAAGGGGTGTGCTTCCACAAGGGTTTCCATCGTTTGGAAAGAACACTACTTCTCAATGTTTTGTCAATCGAAAGTGAAGAGATGATTTGGGACAACACTGCATTTGGAAGTTGGTTAACTAAGTCTAATCCTTCGTTGTTTCTTCTTCTCACATTGGCAATTTCTGGTGTTGTCATGGGATTTTGTTTTCTCTTATGCAAAAGATATCTCAAGAAATGTGAATTGATGAAAAGGATGTGTGAGCTTAACCTATCTTGTAATAATTTATAGTGGAGAGAGAATATTACGTTATTATAATAAATAGTTTTATATTAACATTTTTATCTTTATTTGTTGGCAATTGCTTTTCTCCATTTGCATTTTTTGCCCTTCATTAACACTTATTTTGTAATATTTTGTTAAAATAATAGTTACAGAAAATTATATGAATGAATTAAAGGATATTTGAAAATATTTTTTAATTGATTGGTGTGATAATGTCAAAATAAGATTATAAAAAAAGTATTAGACAAATTGAGAAATGAAATTGATGACTCTCATTCCTTCATACTTAAAAGCATTGTTATTTGTTAATGATCATTTTGAAAAGTAAATTAGATATTATTAGATGAACAACATTAACCTATATGCACAGGTTCTCAATTAAAACTTTTCCTTTTTAATCCTTTACAAAAATAGTTTTATTTTGGTATATGTTGTTTATTTAAGCTACAAGTTGTTTGTTAAGTGATTATATCAACAAAGTCCAAGAATGACATGTAATTTTTTTAAAAAATTTGTCTAAAATGAGAAAAATAATTATTGTAATGAAAATAATATATTTTCCATTCTCTTCTCTTATTCTTTATTTCTTTTAATTTTCTTATTCAAATATAAAATAAAAAAATAAGATCAACTTGATATAGAATTTTTCTCGTATTCTTCATTACAAAAAAATATATACAAATTTGAAGAAAAACAACAATATTTATATGATATTGATTAATTTTTAAATAATACATATCAATAAACAATGAAATCCAAAGTAGAAATAAAAATTGTATGGGAAAGCAAAATAAAATTATTTATTGAAGATCATAAGAAAAATATAAAAGTTTATTGGGAATTTAAAAAATGTAAGTGTTACCCGTATAACGTGTTACATATTGACAAATGTCAATAAATAATAAACATAAAAACAGTGTTAAAATTTGAACGAGTAGAGAACAGAAGAAAAAAAAAATTATTATTACTATATGCGAAAATCTGCAAATTTATTAGAGGTTAAAAAAAATTAATTTTTTAGTGTTTGTTATAACTTTTTACAGTGTATTTTTAATATTTAAAAGACTATATCATACATACACAGTATCAATGTAATATTTTTTAAATAATTTTTAAAAAGTTAGTATAGAAGGAAAAGAAGAGAAATAATATATATATATATATATATATATATATATATATATATATATATATATATATATATATATATATATATATATATCTTGAGTTATTTTAACTTTTGCCCGTAACAGTGATCGTTACAAACAATATATATGTATACAGATTATGATGAAATGAGGAAAGAAATATATCAATTTAGTTCAATAATTAAAAGTTTCAAAGAGATATATTATTTATAACGATCACTGTTACTTGTAAAATCTAGAATATCTCATGATATATATATATATATATATATATATATATATATATATATATATATATATATATATATATGAGATATTGTCGTTAACAATATACGTATAGATGAAATGGGGAAAGAGATATATCAATTTAGTTTAATAATTAAAATTTTTAAAGATTACGTTTTGAAAAAATTAACATAATATTTTTCTATATTAGGGATTTCTAAAATCTTAACATATAAATGTTATTTATTTATTTTAATTAATTTATATAATTAATGTTTTTATTGACCAAATTAATTAGCAGTAATAAATTATCAGTTTTCTGTCTCAAAACTATTACAGTTTTAACTTTAAAAAAACCTTGTTTTCATTAGAATAATAAATAATGTTTTTTGTAGACTGTTAAATTGGTCAATATATTCATTATAGTAATACATAATGTCTTTTATAATCACTGTTGCATGATTAAAACAGTGATTAACTCAATATTAATAAAATGTGAGTAATAACTAATGTCTAAAAAAAATAATATTAAAAACATAATTTCTTAAAGTATAATACTATAAATTAAAAATAGCACATTTTATAAGTTCTATTCATATACCATAATATTCAGGACAAAGTATCAATACTACAAAATAATTTTTTAACAATAAAGAGTTTAAGTTTAGAATTAAAAACAATGACAAATGTATTAACACATTTCTTCTGATTTTTAATTTTGTAAAAACAATTAAACTATAGTAATTGCGAAACCCGGGGAGTATTTACTAAATAAAAGTAATAGATATGAAAATTATCGTAATAATAAAATATTAAATATACAATATTTTATGAAAGGATATAAATATACCAATATTTGAAGAAGAGAAATGTTTGTAAAAAAAACTCTAACATTACTAAATACTAAGTAAAACACATACATACCTAACTTTCTATAATATTATATTAGTATAAAGTAGCACATTGATAACATCTCGCTTTGAAGAAACTGGAAAATAATTTATATTAGTTCAATAAATAAAAAATAGAATATATACCAAGGCAAATTAACATGCACGTATATTAATTTACATAAAGTTATCTCAGTTTAATATTTAATTTTAAGGTCGAGTTGCATATAAATATTTGAAAGAAGGAGTTTCATGCTCTCAACAAGGTACATTGCTTCCTGCACTTAACAAATTTTCAATATGTCAATAATCTCCTCATTATTTTTATTTTAAAATTTATTTATTAAATAATTTTTTTCCACATACACAAATAAGTACAATAAAATAAAAAACAGTTAACTCCTCTCATAAATATTAACAAACTTTTTTGATAAATAATAAAAAAATCTAATAAATATTAAAAAATATTTTTTTCAAGCAACATTGAATTAGTTATGATAAAACTAAATATTTGAAAATAATGTGTTAAACTGAATTTGTTAAATTGTTGTAAATATCTTAACAACATTCAATATTATTTTTATTATTATTAAAAAAAATAAGAGAGATGTTTCTGTAAATGTGAAAAAAGAAAAGTTACTTAATATATAAAATAACAAGAACATTATTGATATTTTAGGATTTTTTTTAAGTGCAGAAAATATTTTGCATGAGGAAGCAACTACCCTTAACAATTGTCCTACCTGATTCAATTAATTTTTATTTTTTTTTTGTAAAATGTGTTCTTTTTAATTATGATATTAATATCATTACAGCAAATTTATTAAATATTAACTCATTTAAGGATTAAATATATTTAATTATATATTAAATAAGATATTATTTTATAAAGTAAAAATTATTGATGTTCAAATCAGTCTCTATTATTAATAAAAAAACTTATAATATAAATTAATTATATTTTTAGTGGTTAATGCTCATAAAAATTATTTTTTATTTATAAGAAAATTTTCTATTTTTATAAAAACGTTTTGGCAAACTCGTTAACTTCTTACTTACTTAAAATAATTTATTTAAGAGTTTATTGTTTATAAGTTATAAGTTCCCCATATTTATTTATTTTTCATTATTATTCTTTATATTGTAATACATTTCCTTTTCATTTTTTATTATCCTTAATATTTAATTGAAAAATATTGAATATTTATTTTGATTATTGTAATATTTTTAGTATTTATTCTAATACCTTTAATTTTTTTTCTTTAGTTTAAGTTAAAAAAAATATTTAATATTACAGATTTAAGTCAGTGATATCTCTTTACATATGAAAATTAGAAAATAAAAGTTAAAAAAGAAATTCAATTTAATAATAATTTAAACAGAAATTTAAAAAAATTAAAATAAAAAAAATAATTAATATACATTAGATCAATTAATGCGACTAAAATGACTTACCCAAATTAAAAATCACAAATAGTTTTTTAAAATAAATAAAAACACTAAAACATTTAATAAAAAATAATTCTTTAAAAAAATCTAAAATTGTAATTACATTATTGCAAATACTTTTTAGAAATCACAAATTTTATATATATATATATATATATATATATATATATATATATATATATATATATATAATTTTTATATTTATTTTTTTTTTATATTTTTTT
>Ga0209489_102872_pt1 | contig 34398 bp, 19 predicted proteins | sample SiratrowhiteBW_FD_187527 | JGI IMG/M metagenome (GOLD analysis project Ga0209489, IMG submission 187527) | Root nodule microbial communities of legume samples collected from California, USA - Siratro white BW (SPAdes) (version 2) | ecosystem: Host-associated > Plants > Roots > Nodule | place...
TGACAATTAATTAATTTCAATGACTACATTTTCATTTTCATCAAAATTTCCAAAAAGATTTTATAATTAATTCTAATTTAATTTTATATGCACAACCTAATACAACAACCAAAAATAGGAGAGGAAATTTCTTCATATTCTTCCATTCAAATTAATTTCACATTTATTTTAATTACTTAAATGACAATTAATTAATTTCAATGACTAGATTTTCATTTTCAACAAAATTTTCAAAAGGGTTTTATGCATTAATTATAATTTAATTTTATATGCACAACCAAATATAACAACAACAAAAAATAGGAGAGGAAAGGTGGAAGAATTAATTACCCTAAACTCTTCAAATAGCCTAACGATTTCAATTAATCAATTAATTATTTAATTAAAATCGTACATTTATTCCACAATTTCATTCCTTTATGTACTCACAATGATATCGTACAATTTCTGCACAATTTACCTATATTGGAAAATAAAATAAAAAATACACCATTTCGAGAATTTTAAAAAATTATTACACTAGTTTGAGAAATTTGCCTTAATAATGTCTATTATCCAGAGATTACATCCACTCGTTTGTACTTTGAATTATTTTCCAATTTGTCTATCTCAAAAGGTTTCTCATTTTAAATTCAAGTTATTATCTAATTTATATTTTCAAAAATTAAAGGTGTGAAAGACAATTTAACAGGGAAGTAGAATAAAATCACATTCTTATATTTTTTTTATTAAAACCGATATACATTTTAATATAAGGTAAAATTAATTTAATAAAATAACTGTGAACAAAAACTTATTGGTGTCTGCACCATCTCTTTCCTTTACAAATAATATTGACTCCACCATCAAATATAAACATAGACTTTGAAGTATTATTATAATCAAAACTTTATTATATTATTAAATCATCTAAAAAGATATTTGGACTAGTTAATATGTTACTTAGACCATTTAATGATTTAACAATATTAATGAAGCTTATTCCAAAAAGTATGTTTATGCATGGTATAAATTTGTTGAGTGTTGATTATGGGTAATTGTCATCTTAAAACATTAACTTGCAATAGTGTTTTAGAGAAAACTTTATCAAGGTTTCTTGGACGTACTCTTAGTTCATCAAATCAACTTGGCTAACCATCTAACAGATAGTGTCTGGCTTGAAGCATCTAATAGAGTTGAATAGAGCTCTTAAGACTTTTTCTTGTATATGACTACATCATCTAAAAAATATACAATAAGAATATAAAGCAACACAACAAGTTTATACTTGTTCACCTTGAACTCCTAGACTATGTCGAATTCTCTCTCAATGCAAAAATTAAGAAATTCTACTAATCAAAACTTGATTATAAGAGAGTATATAAATTACTATTGGTTATGACAAGTACACAAACCACTATTGGATATGAAGAATATACAAGATAAAAAATTATAAAAAGAAAGCAAAGTAATCTATTTTGTGTTGAACTTTTACATATTCTCTTTGAGAGTTGATATTTTGTGAAAGTTTAAAGAGGCTTACATAAAATAATATTTGGGTGTAGTGTTTTGAGGTTATGAAGGAACTGATGTGTATCAAGAATTAACTTATAAAATACTTTTAACCAATTTATGTTAGTAGTCATCTATGAGTGGTAGGAAATGACTGTTCAAAAGAAATTTAGCTTTTAAAAAAAGTTAAATAAAACTTAAAAATTGACATATTATAGTATGTGTTCATTAACATATTCTAGCAAGTTACCATTTTCTGTTGAATCTAATGTCTCAAATACAACCTTTACCAATCATTGGATTTTAAACTCCGAAATAACTATTCACTGAATTCTTGTTCACATGTTTCCCATGTCCTAGTAAGAAAAAAATCTTCACAACTGATAGAAGCACAACAACTACAACTAGTCAAGAAGATATCCAAGTAAACCCAACCATACTCCTAAAAATGTCCTACATGTTCCTAAGTTGTCATCCAACCTAATATCCATTTAAAAGCTTACCAAAAATCTCTTTTGACATATGATTCTTCATAGTAATTCTTGTATATGCAGGACAAGGAATGGCCAAGGACAATTGAACATGCTAGAAAATGGAATGACCTTTAATGTATGGAAGACTTGAACCAGTCTATTAAGAGTCACTCTTTAATGACTAAATCCTTAATACACAATCATAAACAAATTTGGTCGTATCATTGTCTTCTTGGACATCCTTCATTTTGTATTATAAAACATTTATTTCTTTCTTTGTTTAAGGGTTTGAATTTGTAAAATCTTCATTGTTTGTCAAGTGGCAAAACATGAACGTGTTCCATTTCCTCCTGCTTGTAATGAAATAAGTTTTAATTCTTTTTATGTTATTTATACCGATGTGTGATGTCCCTTTAATATTTTAAGAGATAAATGGTTTATTAATTTTTTGATGATTGTACAAGGGTAAGTGACTTTTTCTCCTTAAAAACAAATTCAAGGTTAGTTATGTTGTTATGCAATTTGTGTCACTGATTAAAAATCAATTTGGGGTGGTTATTAAGAAATTTATGTATGATAATTCATGAAGGAAGGGATAATTCAGAATCCTTATGTGTTTATACACCATAACAAAGTGAAGTTGCTAAACAGAAAATAATGTTCCAAAAAGATTTTGGGGTCGGCAGGTCACCCTCTATTTTTTTACAATTAAAAAGTTCAGTGGAGGTGCTTTGTTCATTTTATTTGTATATAAATGATTTACTTAACCTTCCTCATAGAATATTTAGTTGTGTTTCTTTTGTTCATGTTCATAAACAACAAAGGGAAAAACTTAATCCACGGGAATTTAAATGTATTTTCTTAGGGTACTTTGTGACACAAAAAGGATATAAGTGTTTTCATCCTCCTTCCAAAAAACTTTTTGTCTCTAGGGATGTCACTTTCAATGAATAGGTTAACTGTTTTGACCATCATCATCTTCAGGGGGAGGATTTGAGAAAAGATGACGAGCTCGTGGATTATTGTATATTTCTCAATCTCTGTTTGAAAGATAAAATAATAATAGTACTGAAATTGAACCTATTGAGAGGGAAAGAGTGGTAAATCAAAATCTTTCTAGAGTTTTTGCATATTCTGTTAGACAACATTATTCTAGGATTTGCACATGCCCAAGTTCAACCTTATTTCAAGATCTACACATGTCCAAGAGTTCAACCCTTTACCATTACAAGAGGTAAATATATATGAACCTGTAAACATTAATTCCACTAACCATATAAATTTCCTTATGATGAGCCAATAACAAAGAATATAGATCTTCCAATTGCTCTTAGAAAAGGAACTAGAGTTGTGAGCAAACATGCTTATCCTTTAGCAAATTATCTATCCTTTAACAAATTCTCTCCTTTGCGTAAAATCTTTCTTATAAGTCTAAACACTACAATATATATTCTTCTATATCTAAGGCATTAATTGACAAAACTGGAAACAAGCCATGGATTTGGAAATGGAGGAATTGAAGAAAAATACTTTGAAACTGGTCACTCTACCACCTGGTAAAAAAACCTATTAGATGCAAATGGGTTTAAATGGTAAGATACAAGGCTAATGGAACTATTGAAAGGTACAAAACTAGGCTAGTAAAAAAGGATTCATTCAAGTATATGTAGTTAATCACTTGGAAACTTTTGCACTAGCTGCAAAAATGAACATGATCAGAGTTATTTTATCCTATGTAGAAAACTATGACTGAAATTTACAAAAAAAAATATTTTTCTACATAGGGATCTCAAAGAGTAAATATAAATGGAGGTACCACCTAGATATATAGGGGAGATTGAGGCAAACACAATATGCAAACTAAGGAAGGCATTGTATGGACTGAAACAATCACCTAGAGCATGATTTGAGAGGTTCATGAAAGTCATAATGAGTCTTCAACATAGGTAGAGTCAAGGAGACCACGCTTTACTTATTAAGCATTCTGATTCAAGAGTAACAATTTTGTTAGTTTATGTTGATAATGTTATTGTGACCAGTAATGATGAATAAGAACAACAAAGATTGAGTCCATGTTTGGCTAGAAAATTTGAAATTAACACCTTTGGGAAATTAAAATATTTCTTAGGAATTGAAGTTGATCACTCCAAGAAAATGATTTTTATATCTCAATAAAAGTATATTACTGATTTGTTACCAAAAAAAAAAAATAGGTAAAATGGCCCACAACCCAACAATCACTACAAATGCAGAGCTTTGGGAAATGAAGAGGATGATGTGGCTATTGATAAAGAAATATATCAAAGGCTTGAAGGAAGACTTATTTATTTATCTCACATCATATTTGATATTGCTTTTGGGGTGAGTTCAACAAGTCAATTTATGCATCAACAAAAGGAAGCACATTTACAAGCTGCTCTTAGGATTGTCCAATATTTGAAAGGGACACTAAGAAGAGGAATTTTCTATAGCAGAAACAATAATATTAGTCTTGAAGCATATATTGGTGTTGATTATGTAGGCTGGTTGTTGATAGAACATCAACTACTGATTATTGCACTTTTCTTGGTGGAAACTTGGTAATTTGAAATAATAAAAAGCAAAGTGTGGTAGCTAGGTCTAATGTTGCAGCAGAATTTCAAGCAATGACTCAAGGGATATGTGACCTATTATGGATAAAAACTATATTAGAATTTTGAAAATAAGATGGGATGGACCTATGAAGCTATTTTGTGACAACAATCTGCAATTAGCATTGTACAATATGACAAAACCAAACATATTAAAGTAGACAAATATTTTATTAAAGAGAAGTTTGACAACGACATGATTTGTACACCATAATATAATTTTTTCACAAGGAAAACTTGTAAATATACTCCCCAAAGGGTCTAACAAGAATAATTTTGAAAAAATTATATTCAAGTTGAGAACGAAATTATTTTAGGAAATTATTTTATTGGTTTTAATTTTATCATATTAGTTTTAATTCGATATTTACTGAGACTTTAATTATGTATATTTTATCTTTATTTTAGATTGAAAATCTCATAACTTGAGGGATACTAATTTATTTGGATTTGGAGATTATCTTACTCGTTTATGTATTGTATATATATTCAATGCATGTAATGAAAAATAAGAAGTGAAAATTATTCTCTATTATTCTTGAGAGAGTTAGCTCTTTACCTTATTTGTGACCTAATGCATTAACATGATAGGTAAGCTAATCAGTTGAGAATGTCAACCTAACCTAATTTGTTAGTCATAGTCACTTGTCTCAAGACTATTTATGTACCAAAAAGTGGGTTGACTGACATCTAGTCTAAGTTTGAAACCATCTTTAACTTGATTTATCACTTACTTTGTGTTTTCATTAGTGTCAAGAAAAATGATATGGGAAGAAAGTTGAATAACCGAGGAAATAAATATTATTAAATAATGTAAATCAAGATAAAATTTTGCTTATAAATTTTCTTGGCCATTTGCAAAGATTTGCAGGGGAAGGGTCTAGGAGGGATAAGGTTTTTTATTTTTAAAACGTTTATATAATTTATTTAATTATTAATATATTAGCATTTATATTTATATAATAATAAAATAAATATAATTAATTATATAATATAATAATAATAATAATTATTATTAATATTAGTTTTTAAGAAGATTATAAAAATAAAAATAATAAAATTAAAATAAATATAATAATAATTAAAATAAATTTATAAAAGAATAATTTAATTATATAATATACTATAATAATATTAATAATTATTAGAATAATAATAAATTTAATAAAATTATAAATAATAATAATAGTAATAAAAAAATATTAATAGAATTTATAAAAATATCATAAAATAAATTTATAAAATAATAATAATAATAATAATATTAATTTAATTTTTATTTTTAAATAATTAATAATCATATAACTTTATCAAGAAAAATAATAATAATTTATTAATCACAAACAACAAATTAATTATTTTTAATTTAAAATTAATTTAAATTACAATTTCATCTATTAAAAAAATATTTTATCAATTACACACATCACATCATTCAAAAACTTTTATAAACTTTCCACTTAAATCTTACTATATTTCCCTTAATCTAGACAACCAAACTTTTCACAAACTTTCATCTCAAATTCACTCTCTCAAATCAATTCTCTCGTCCAAACATAGCCTTAATAATTATTACTTTAAATAAAAGAATGTTCATTTGTTTGAATTTAAAATATTTTTGTCATGATACTTGTGCATTATGACATAAACCTATGACTTATTAGTATACTAAAAAAGCCGATATTAATTTACGAAGGAAAGAGATATTAGTATACCTAACTTACCAACATGCTTAAGTCTAGTACTCCTTTCCATATATTAATTTACGAAGGAAAAAGGCTCGTCATGAGACATATCACGAAGGGCTTGCAGTTTGAAAACGTAGGCAAATTCTTCCTACACCTTCATGTTTTCTCCGACACTCTCGTACTTCCAAAAATACTAAAAGTATCCTTCTAAAATTTTCAATTCTTGAATGTGCAATCCAAAGACTTCTTCTCGGATTACAAAATCTAGAATTTAAATTTGTGATTGTTTATATTCTGAATTTCAGAATGCAATTTTTATATTCGAGATTCCACAATCTAACATATAAATACAAATTAAAATACAAAAATTACATTCCATATTCTATAATCTAAAATACAAAAGTGCACTCAAATTCTACATTTCAGAATAAAAAAGTGTATTTCATACTTTATAATCGAAAATACAATACAATCTGCACCTCCATAATTTTCACAATTTCAAAAGTGTATTTCATACTTTATAATCGAAAATACAATACAATCTCAACCTTTATAATTTTCACAATTTCAATATTGATCATGACTAAAAGACGAAAATGCTAATTTATAAACTTTAAAGTAGCTCCGAAAGTCGTAACAATATTTTTTTTGCCTATAGATTTTATACTCTAGAAGGTATTTCTTTTAACAGATTGTAAAATCTTAAAGCAAAAAGTTTTTGTTATGACTTTTGAATTCTATAATCCAAAAATTTAAAGTTTATGAAATTTACTTTCAAATTGAAATCCAAAAGCTTTAAAGATATGAAAATAGCTTCCAAATTATGCAGGGAGCAATGTTAATCCAGGAGAAACTTTTTTGTCTATTCATTGTCCAAAATTGCATTAATTAATTAATGTACAAAGAAATTAAAAAGCAACCTCAGTCAGAATATTGGTGGAGAATCAATAACTTTCACAATTTGAAAGTTATTTTCAAATGTTTAATAGCTTTCGAATTCTGTAATCCATAAGTCATTCTCAAAATATTTTACCTTCTAAATTATAAAATCTGAAAAAATATATAATATAGAAGGTGTTGAAGTGCGTTATACAAAGTCGCTTTGAGATTACATAATCCAAGTTACATTCAAATGTCAAATACTTTTTGGATCTAGCAATTTAGAAGTCAAATCCAAAATATTTTAGCTTCGGGATTGTACTATCCGAAAGCCTATAAAGGGGTAAAAGGTAGAGTTGAATTATAAATATAAAGGGGTAAAAGGTAGAGTTGAATTATAAATTTTTTCCTAAATGTAAATTTGTATTTTTGTATGTAGTATGGAGGTGCACCACAAAATCATGGAAGTACATAAAGAAGCTCTCTATTTGTTCGAAAAACCACATTATGAGAGAGAGTGAATGAGAGTACAAGAGCCGAGTAAAACCTGTTGCAAGAGAGTGAGTGTAAGATCCCAGGGAGAGGATATGGTGGCTAGGCAAGCTTGAAGCTAGGTTAGGTTGGAGAGGGCTTCTTCCTCCACTCTATGCTTTTCTTTCTGCACCTCCATAATTAAAAAAAATACTAGAATGTTTTTCTAAAATTTGTATGCCGTATTACATAATATGGAATGTGACTTTTTTTATTTTAGATTTGTGTAATATAGAATAAAAATATATTCTGAATTATATAATATGACATTTTTTTATATTTTAGATGGTGTAATCTATTTGTATTTTGAATTGTAGAATTTGTAATATGAATTGTACAATTTAAAATAGAACCTTTTTTATATTATATATTATATAATTTAGAATATAATTTTTTCTATTTTATACTTTGAAATTCAAAAAAAATTATATTTTACGAGAAGGTGAAGAAGAGTATGCACTGAAAAGATGAATGAATGGGGTAAATGGTACTTTTGCTTAAGAAGAAAGTATAGAAATGCAGGAAGAAACAGTTTTTGTTTTTTCTCCTAGTCCACCCAAATACAAGATGAATTGGGTTGGCCCATAGTATACTATCACGAATTTTAACAACTCTAATAATATCTTTTGACTATAATATAGATCTACATATTCACAAATATCATTTAAAAACTAAAATGGTTGCATGAGGTATGTATGGAGGGCAAAACTCAACTTCAAATATACATAACTTGCTTTATTTTAAAGTTTATTTATTTACATTTTTAAAAAATTGTAAGGTTCTATTAGACTTTCTCAATCACATGATTGAAAGCTGATTGAGTCACTTTCTTAATTAGCAATTAATATCCTAAATATATCTATCAATACTATTTTCATAATAAATTCTCAAATTGTTGAAATATATCAAAAGTCCTTTTAAATATATATTTTACATTTTTTTGACCATTAAATTTTTAACTAGTTTCATTACAAATGCATATAGGATAATCAAAATTTAATGTATATGCTCCTTAGAGACCCTAACAAAAATATGTATTCAAATAACGAAAACTAATTCGACACTTCAAATAAAAATAATTTTAAAAAATATTTAGTGTTAGCTTATTTGACACATAAAACGAACGTGTTTTAAAGATTAAATTAAAGTAATTAAGGTTTCTCTTATCTAACATATTAGTAAAAAAATATTTGAGCGTCATCGTTTTCGACATATAATTAAAAACATTTGAAAGAGAAAAGGTAATAATTAGTTGTCTAGGCTTGTGATTGCAAATATAAATAATTTATAAAATTAATAATAAATAAACAAATAATTTATTCAAATTCAATTAAGAATCAACTAAATACTCTACTTACTTCGTCATATGGTTATAAACTAATTGTTGACAACTAATTATTGTCATATTCTTGTGGTCTTTTGATCTTGATAATTTATTGTTTTTAATGAATTAAAATTTATTTTTTATTCTCATTGCAAAAACACACACAAAAATGATTAAGAGAAATTTTCATTTAAAATTGGGCTAGAGATCAATTTTTTCTTTTCTCTAAAATATAAAATATATTCAATTGTTTTTCTAAAACTATTATACTTTCAGTAATTATCATAGAAAACTTGAATAATAGTTTATAATCAATTATTGTAAGAGAATTTCACCCTTTCCATTTAAAAAATTCCAACCCATAAATTGTTTTTTATTCTCATTTATCAAACGTGAAATGCTTTTATTATCACATTATTTTGGGGGTTGATTACCAAATGCCCCCTTACATAAAGATCAAGGACCGACAAAATAAATAGTTTAATGGACTAAATAGTTGGAAGGGGTAAATAAATATTCTTCTAGATCTAGTTCATAATGGTTTGAATATTCTTCCAAATCCTCAAATTTTGACTTTCATGAAAGTATAAGCAAAGTATGGTAAAGGGATTCGTCAGGTCTAACTCATCTTCATCCTTACAAAACGCATGGACATGTTTACACGAGAAAGAATTTAAAATTTAATTAAATTATTAATTATATTTTAATTTGAATGTGAAGAATATATTTATATAGAATAAACATTATGAATATTAACTTTATGTTAATGTCATAAATATAATGCGACTGTTATTTAAACAGTAATGATTATCTTTTAATGTGTTTACTAATATAATTTTTATTTGGTTATTCTTTTAGAACTGGAAAATTGAAAAAATTAGTTTAAAATATGATAACATTTTATCATTGATGGAGTGAGTCAACTTAAAAGAAAAATAATAAAGTGAGCCAGGGTGGCGATCGAGCTACCCATACTTAAACTTTCTAGAAGAGAAAATTCAAACCTAAACGAAATAGTGTTTTTTTTTTTTTTTTTTTTTTTTTTTTTTTTTTTTATCAAACTCGGGATTGACATTTTGGACGTATACACATTGAAATTTCATTTTTTGGGTATACTTTAGAAGTAAAAGAGTGATATCTTTTCACATTCATTGGGAGGAATAAAACGTGAAAAATATATATATGAAAAATTAACAAAAAAAGAAAAAAAAAATTATGGGATGAAAAGTAGAGAGATAAAAAGAAAGCGATTATGTAAACGAAATATTGAAGAAAGTAAACGTAAAAAAAAAAGTTCCATTTATGTAGGAAGAATATCTCGTTTATGTATAAGAAACATTAAAGAAAGTAAATATAAAATAATACGTATCGTTTTAGTATGAAAAGGTATCATCCGTTTGGAATAAACTTACTATTTACTTATTAATTATATTTTCCTTTCTCATCCCGTTACATTTCTTCTTTTAATTTGGTTTTTTAACACTAAATTAGTACTAAATAGGATAATTTAAACCACCTCAATTTTTTTTATGTAAAAACCATTTAATTTTAAGCAATTAAACTAATTTTTAAAACAAGTTGTTTATACAAATATTTTCTCTCTCTTCAACATCTTGTATTTATTTAATAAACACAACCTACATCATAAGTTAAACAACTCTTATCATAAAGAGGGCACACACAGAGAAAATAAATAAATAAATAAATAATGAATTAATTTATCTTTCATTGAAAGAAAACTTTTTTCTTCTCTTTACTCAATTTAACAAAAATGTTTTGTAAAATGAAGGGTTAATATTTAAGAGATATTAATATGTTAATCTCCACGGTGAAGTCACGAGATAGAAATTGTGCACGACAAAATGAACAGAAACAGATAGAAGGATGAAAAGAAACTATTCAATTGGTATAAAGAAAAGTTATAAGTAAGGTTGGGATGAAACATGAAAGAGTGTATATAAGAAAACAAAAAACAAAAATAAGAGCTGATTCAAAAACGGTAGTAGGATGTGTATGTCAAATGTCTAGTTCTTGTGAATGGTGACTTTCTAATGCTATATAACAAAGATTAGGCAATGATCATATGATGAGACAATGATTATTTTTAAAGCTTTTTTGAGAATTTAATTATTTTTTTAATTAAAATTCTTGGTTATAGTCCTAATCAATCTCTTGTGAGATTAGTTAAGATATAAAAAAACAATGAGAAAGACTAAGCATGATGAGAAAAAAAAAAAAAAAAAAAAAAAAAAAAAAAAGAAAAAAAAAAAAAAAAGAAAAAAAAAAAAAAAAAACAAGAAAAGGCATAAAGTACGAGCAGAGGTAGAATAAATCTTTAACCTACTTTGAAACTATATTCAAATATGTTAGTCTCTCATCGTGGAGCCACACGATCAAAACAGAGCATGACAGACCTAATAAAAATAAAGAAAAAGAGAGAGAACGATTAAACGGTGACCGTCGAATGTTGATAGACGGTTAATGTCGAAGCACGAAGGGTTAATATATATTAACCACAGATATGATTTTCATCAAAGACAATTTAACTTTTTACTTTATTTATTATTTATTCTTAACGTTGTGTGCGCATAATACAATTTATATAACATAACTTAATCAAATGCACGAAAGGGAAAGTGAGAAGGACCACAAAAAAACTGAAGAATGGTATGATGAATTTTGAATAATTCTGTAAGAAATTCCAGCGAGAAAGTAACAGCAGGTGACCAAACTTCGGGGTGACATAGCACGAAGTTGCCCACCTGAATTAAAATATTAATCTACATCGGTTTGGTTTACAGACACTTGAGATCCAAAACAAAAGATAAAAAAGATGATAAAAACATAAATATTTAACCATTTGCACCTCTGAAAAATTCATCTTAGACGCGCTCCTCCTCCGAGGGACAACTCAGTGGATTCTGGCTGAACCCACCAGATAATTATCATCTAAATGTGATCTGAATTTTGCAAAATAAAGTGTGGTCACCATTTTATTCCATACCCAAGAAAGGAGACATTAAATATCAGTGCCCATATAGGAAAAGTGGGAACTAATAGATTGAGAACAACATGTTGATAATAATCTTTTAGAAGGGTGGGAAAGAGAGAAACTTGATCATCATCATCATCATCACTGCTCACTGATCCAGATGGTGAAATCAACCATGGGTGTTGAAAGCTTCCCAGAGCAAATTCTGGGAGGAAGGGTGAGTCCTGGCCTGAAGGGCAGCAGTCCTGAGAGTCTTAAGAGTCCTTAGATTGGCCTCAATAAAGGTCAAACTCCTGTAAGGCAAATTGTGCTTCTTGCAAAGGTCAATCACCAATGGGGAAACTTTCCTCAATTGGGCCCTTGGCAGCCTTGGGAACAAATGGTGCTCAAGTTGGAATTGCAAGCCCCCAAAGAACCAGTCCATCCAACTTGAGCATGAAATGTCCAATGTCCCACTTGCTTGCTTTTGAAACCAGTCATTTCCATTTGGTGGCCCTTCATACACATCAGCAGCAAAATGGTTCAAACAAAATTGAAGGTGTTGGATGGAGCAAGCAGCAAAACTGGTTAGCACAAACATGACCCTTTCTCCCCAATTTGGGAGGCAAGAGATTAGGAGAGGGAACCAAACCCAAAACACAAGGATCCCCATTATGTTGAAGGCTCTATCTGGGACTTTGCGCCTAGAGAACAACAACAACAAAGTCTGGAGATACAAATTGACCCTGGCAAAGCACAGTACTGGGTAAAATGTCAAGTGCTGGTAACTGATCAGAAACCGGGACAACGAATCAAACTCCAACTTCCTCCCATAGAAACAAGACTTGATTGAATTGAAGAAACGAGTGGACACAGCGAAAACTGGAATGTGCTGCAGATCGGGATCATGGTCAAGACTATTGCAGGAAATATGGTGAGCATTGTGAGTCCACTTCCACCATGCAATGCTTATCCCAGTCATGCAATTACCACAAAGGATTTGTGCTAATTTGTTGTAACCAGGACCAGTCATGACCTCATAGTGCCCAGAATCATGCCCCACATAGGTGCTTTGCATCCAAAGCAAGCCCAGCAAAAGGGCAGAACCGAAATGAGCCCACACACTGGTACACCCCACGATGCCATAAACAACAATGGCAAACATGATGGCAACAGAGGCTAGTGTGACCAAAGTGACATGTTCTTTCTTTTCAAAAAGACCCATTTTCACAAACTCCGACATAAGCTTCCTGTAATCCTTGGACACCTCGGAGACCTTGAAATCCCTGAGGTGGTACCCGGTGAAGAAGGGATCAAGATGTTTCCATGCAGAGCCAGGATGGTAGGCTATGAATGCATCAGTCACATCTTGGCCTGCAAGGTTCAACAGAGGAACCTCCCCACCAGGGTGCTCCTTAGCCCAATTTGACACATTGTACACCTTTCCCTGAATGGAAATCCACAAATCCCCTGGCTTGTTATGCTCCTTCAACTCCTCAGCTGTGATGTACTTTTTGTTCTCACCCTCCATTGTTGTTCTGTTCTGAGAACAACACCACCACTCAAAAATGTGATGTTAAGATATAAAGATATGATCTTGCAGCAATGCAAGAAAATTCCCAATTCAAAGAATCCCTCTCCCTTAACGTGATGATGGAGTTGTTCAGAAAGACAACCCCATATTCCCTCAGGGATCCTGATTCTTTATCTTCCTCTCTGTTCCTTTTTTTTTTTTCATGAGAAACTAGTTATGCACTCAAAGTTTATATAATAATAGGAAAGGAAGAGGAGAGAGAAAATTTAGCAGGATAAATAGTATATGGTTAGAAAAACATGAGAAGAATAATATTACAGGAGATGCTGAAGGAGTGAAAGGAGACTAAGGTGTTTGTGAAAGAGCACCACACAAACAAAACAAAAGGTTTGGTCCAGGGTTGTCCAAGTCAGAAACCAAACAAAGCAGTTATAATTATGTACCCCTCTTCCTATTGGGTGGCTCTAACAAACTTTCTTCTAACTGTGATTTTTATTTTTGGATCAATGTTTGTGTGGCTCATTGGATCTTTTGGGTAGGTCGCATGGTAGTAACAGTGGGTGAGGTTGCAGGGTATTTCCAACGATAAAGTCCAACCAAAGATATTTTTGGAAGCAGAGAGGAAATTGCTATGCCTTTTCTGCCAGTCGTAGTGAAAGAAGGAGTCATGGCAGCGGTCTTTGCAATTTGATTTCGATATTATTATTATTATTATTATTATTATTATTTTCTAAATCCATTCAATTCTATCTTTTAATTTTATTCTCTAAATTCTCTAACGTTCATTCTCTTAATTTGTTATTAATTTTAGAAAATATACTGTGTTAATTATAAATCTTGATTATGATTTCTTTCTACTTTTCATTTACAAACCTTCACAATAATAACATGCCTAACTGTCTGCAAATTGTCTTTATTTAGCTACAATTTTATCCTTTTTTAAACACACTTGTAAAGTTGTTATCGTGGATCAAATCTCTAGCCTCCATTGTTAATCATTTTTATAGTAATCTCACGTCATGTTAAAAGTGGAATTTTTTCTGAATTAGTAAAGGGACGAAGACGGTGAAAATGTACGGAGAACTTAGTCAATAAAAAACTTGAAGACAAAGTAAATGAAAAAAAAAGGTAGATGACCAAACTAAAACCCAAATTAAATTTGGAAGATTAAGTGAATTACGAAAAGTTAGAAGAATAAATTAAGTTTAGAAGATTAAAATTATATTTTTGCTAAGTTTAAATTACGAAATATATGTTTTTTTTTTAATTGAATGAATTTATAAGGAATGTTTTTAAATAAAAGAACCTAATTTCCGTCATGTATACAGGGTTTTTAAATAAAAAAATATGTGCTGTCTATAACGTTAATTAGTCAAAGGGTGGCCTCACGTGAAGGAAATTTTGTCGATAGCTAATTTGTCAATTAAAGTGTACGCTTTCTCTCTCTTTGGCATTGCTGTCTCAATGAATATATTACTTTTATATTTTATAAATAAAAAATTGTAGAACAATTTGAAAATAAAATAACCAATGTTAAGTGAAAATATTAATCAATATTTTTTTTCTCTCTTTAAATTAAAGCTGCAACAAAACGGTAGTTCGGTTAGGATTACTTTTCACTTTTTGTTAAATTTTCGAGAAATTGTGCCAAGAACTTACTATTGGTTTAGTACAACTTTACATGGTTGATTTAAAGCCTTTTATTAGTAGACATTTTCATTTTAAATTTGAAAAAGAGCCGTTTTAATAATCTCCATTTAATGTCGCAATTATTGTACCTCAAAGACTTTCGGTGTGTTGGAGAAAAAAGAAATAAATAGAAGATAAAGTACAGAAATATAATTAATGAAAAATAAGGACGAAATAATTATGCAAATAACTAATTATCTCTTCTATATTAATGAAAAATTAATACCTCCAACGACGTATTAACTGATTAGATGAATAAAATAATTAAATATAATTTTATTTTGTTTTTGAATATTTGGCATAATTATAATTCTTGAGATTTTAATAAAAATAAAATTTAAACAAATAAATAATATAAATAGGTTATAAGTGTTAGTTTTATATTTATTAAAAGTTTTATTTATCTAAATTATATATATATATATATATATATATAAAGAATATAAATTGTTGTAAGTATTAGTTTTTATTTCTTAAAGAATTTATTTCTTAAAGATTTGAATGGAGACTGAACTCAAATATTTAAATATGGATAATTTAAAAATAGAGTGTAAGCATAAGAGAATTAGAAAAATATTTATACTGGTTCACCTTATATATACGGTTACTTCCAGTCCTCTTAAGCAAACTACTTAAGAAGTTTTCACTATAAACGAGTTTTAATACCTCTTTAGAAAACAATTATTCTCTACCTTTTTAGGTAACGAGTTTTAACGTCTTTCCGAAGAATAGGTATTCTAACCTCTCCAAATATCGAATTTTAAGGTCTCTCCAAGAACAACTTTGCAAACATCTCTAGGTATCCTAGTCTTAATCTTTCCATAAGAATAAGACCTCTCACAAAAAGAAGAAATACTCTCACAAGAGAGAAGAACTATCAAATCTCACGAGGTATTATTCACAATGTGAATAATTTATAATGATTTGCTCTAAAAAATCTGATTAACAAAGAGACTTAGATAAGATTTATATTTTGTTGTATTTACAGTAATAACTTGTTCATTGTTTGTTCGTGTTTCATATCTTTCATCTTCAATGTCTTTTTATAGTCATTTGAATGATGACTATTGAAACTTCTATAAATGAAATTTTCTACGCTACTATTTTAAATATTCTACTCCTATTTACATTTTTACAAAGTTAAAATAAAGGAAAAGAAGGTCTAATAATTCACACTCCATAAAAAAAGTCTTCTTCCTCTTCTAGTCTTCTAATCATGGTTCTAATAGAGATTCAATATGTAATCTTATATATGGTCTTTCATTATACTCTTTCTCTCGAAAAGATTTATCGTCATATATGATAAATCTTTATAATCAACAATCCTTAAAAAAAAAAATTACAAACATAACTCCATGATAAAAAATAATAAATACCAATAACACGAATCTAAATCTTGAAAAACATAAAACTTTTAATAATAAAACAATCAATAATTTAATATTGAAATACTTAAAATTTCTCCTAATCTTTGCAAGTACCTTAAACTTGAAAACTGATGATCTTAATCAATTATATTTGTCACCAACTAATTATTTTTAATTTTATAGGTATACAAAATAATTTTTGTTTCAATTTTCTTATTTAAATATTTTGTTTCTAATATATATATATATGTACAATATAACTTGAATTAAAAATTCTTATAAGTTTAATTTATTTTAGATTAAAGTATATATTATTCTCTTCTATTACTTATTGATTTATTTTCTAAGATACAAAATTTAAAATATAAAATATACACAATAATAGAATTATTTTTTAAAAAATAAACATTTAAGTTAACTTTTTGTAAAAAATATTTAACTTAATTTGATTTTTAAAGAAAAAAATCTTAAATTTTAGCTGAAAATTACAAGTACAAAATATTTTAGTTTTCTAATAACTCCTTAAAATTAACATAAAAAATTATCTTTGGAAAGAAATTTTCAATAATTCAATTTCTTCACAAAATATTGAATAACGTAAATACTTTTATCATTCTAAAAAAAGTATTTGATTATTTATTTAGTTTATTGATTAGATTTAAGCAAATGATACTGTTTTAGCATCCAATTAACTGATATTCACTTTTTCAAAAATGAAGGAGTAAATTGAGGAGCAGCTCTGTCGGCCTGGTCCTCTGTCAAGTATTATCATTCATTTCTTTGATTTCCTTCTTTGAGTGGGTCCCTTCATTTTGATTTGATGGTTCCAACGTTCAAACAATGCCATTGTTGGTTTAATTTAATGATACTTTTCCTTTTCATAAACACCACTTCCTACTCTCTAGATAGTTTATAACACTTATTTAACATTTTTTTCACTTGAATTAAAGAAATTATTTATTATACTTTTTGGTGCTCTTATTCAATATTCATTTATATGTTATCACATGTTCTGTTTTTATCATCATCATAATTAGCTGCTGATAAAAAAAATTCATCATAATTAGTTTCTTCAATATTAATTTAATGAAAAGTATCTGAAAAAAATGTTACCTCAAAAATTAAATTTTTTAAAATTTTAAAAATAAAAGAGAAAATTTAAATTTTTAATTAAAAAACTGACCATTGAAAAGAAGTTAATGAAGTATTTACCAAACCATAATTAATTTATTTGTAATTGTAATATTTTATGACTTTGTTACATTTTCAACCTATTTAATCATAATATTAATATTATTATTTCTTACGTTTGATTACTTTTCACATAAATGTTATTAATTAGAGTTCAAAAATAATACAAAAATATGAATATTTTAATAAATACAGGAACAATTAAAAATATTAAAAAAATTAAAAGAAAATATTAAAGTGACGAAAACACACAGTCTTTAAGTATCTGTCTATTGACGGATGGATCATGGTAGGCTCCACCTCACGTGACAGATTTCCGAGGAATATGCTAGTTGGGGAAGTTTTCAACATTCAATTTTCAAAATAAAATTTATTTTATATAAATAGTAAGATTGGTTTTAATTTCATTTATGATTATTTTAAGTTAGAAACATGAAAACACTAAATAGTTTTTTTCCTCATTAAAACTATTAATATTAATTTAATTTATAATTATTTTAAGTTAGATGCATGAATCACTAACAACCCACGTTATGTTTTCCTCAGTAAAACATTTACTACTGATGGCTAGTTATTGTCATAACTTTTAATGCAACTACTGATACAACTAATCTTTATGATCGCGATCATTTAAATCATTACAAAAAAAAATAAAAAATCAGCTTGCCTGAAAAAAAGGACAACCTCAATAAATAACATAGCTGAGGACAATTTAAAAAAGTATATAATTTAAATAAAATATGAATTATATATGAATTTAACATACCAATTTTAATGTAGGGTTGACCTACTGATTTATTTTTTTATAAATAAATAAGCATTGAATGAATTTTTATAAATGAAAACTTATGTACAGATCTTACTTTCGTATCTAAATGAAAAAAATTGCATGGTTGGTTTCCTAGTTTCTTCCAAAAAGTAAAAGAAAAAGGAATGGGTAACCCTTTGCCCACTCACACCCTCACTTTACATCGCACCATTGAAAACTTTGCCCTCTCTTCCTTACCCTATGATAGAAGAACCTTTTTTGTCATAGCCAAATGTAGAAAAAATTGCATAAATATAAGAAGGACAGTTACTAGAAGTACTCTAGAATTTGTTTTCTTTTGTAATTTACTCTAAAACTAATATTAGAATTCTTTTGATTGCCTACTATTTTTATAACTTTAATTTCTTGATTTGAGTTTTGAAAACATTTATTACAGTTTGTCACAGTTTTAATCTCATAAGTTTAACATTTTTAATTTTACTCTTTTTCTTGATTTAATTTTATTGGCTTCTTAAGATAGAATGAGTCTCTGATTTGTAATTTTTTTAATAAAAGGTTGTCTAACTTTTTAGATAACCAATTGGAGAAGAAAAGAATCTTACTAAGAATGACTCCTCACTAGATAACGAACAAGACGCAAAAGAAAAGTGTCACGCAGTTGAGTGACAAAAGCTGAAAAAAATAATTATAAGACAAACACTAAAACAAAACAAGCTGCAAGTTGTATTACATTCACTAACTTATTGCTCATGTATAATTTTTGTATTGCTTTGTTGTTTTGTAAAAGTGTTATTGGCAATAATGATGAAGATACGTTATGAAATCAAGTGATAGAAAATCATGAAGAATCTTGAAAAATTTGATATTAATGTTTGATATTAGTGTGTGTTGATTCACTTCTAAGAGTCATAATAAGTGAAGTTTGCTCTAAAAATACTTGATAAGTTAATTAAATTTGTTTTGTTAATAAGTTGCAAACATAAAAAATGTATTATCAATATTTTTAAAAGAATTATTTCTGTTAAAAATACTTTTAGTAAAATAAATCGACTCAGATATATTTTTAATTGATTATTTTTATTAAAAAATATGCTTAAACAATTCATGAGAGTTCTAAAAAGAAGAAAGGAAATACAAGTTTTAGAGATTTCAGAAAGTTACAAAGAGGTTGAATTTTCAAATACACACAATTTTGTTGAGTTTTGTGAAAGTTTGTGATTAAGAATCAAAGAAGATAATTCATAAAACATCCTTCTCCTCCCTATGATTGATCGGCAATGATTCTCATATTATGCTTGAGTCAGGATTTTTTTTTGCAACATTTTCAACCAACTATTTCATTGTTATTTTAATTTTAAGTGTTTGTATTGTATCTTGATCTACAATTAGATATGGTTTCTAATTGTAGGGGCGTAGCTGGGTCTTGCACATGTTTTTGTTAGGTCTTGCAGGGTGTAAGATTGTATCTTAGTGTATTGTATATTGTACTTTGTGTTTTTTAGTGAAATATTTGCAAAGGTTGCAAAAAAACTGGATGTAACTTTTTAAGAAAGAGTGAACCAGTATAAAAATATTAATAATACTAATACTATTATTCTTAATAACATTAATATTAATATTAAAAATAATAATATTATAATAATATTATTAATGATATTAATAATAATAATAATTAAAATAATAATATTATTAATAACATTATTATTATTAAGCATATTAATAAATAGTAATAATATTAACTGTAATAATATAATAATAATCAAAGTAATAAAAATTAAATTAAATATAATATTAATAATATAAGTTAATAACACTTATTTTTACCAATTTTAATCATATTATTATTTTTTATTAATAATAATAATATTAATGTAATTAATAATAATAATTAGTAATAATATTAAAAATTAATATTAATGTTAATAATAATTATAATTTTAATAAAATTAATTATTAATATTATCTATAAAAAAATCCGTAGGTATTTACTTATCTATTTGGATTCGTATGTAAATTCATATATAATAAATTCGTATATAAAATTCGTAGGTAATTACATACGAATTTGGATCTGTAGCTAATAAATCATATGTAATAAATCTATATGTAAAATTCGTATATAATAAATCTGTATGTAAAATTCGTATGTAATGCTAAATTTACTTATAAATAAATCCGTACGTAAATCAAGAATTTCTTATAGTGATGGAAAGCATGAGGTGCCACCTAGCCCTAACGTGGGCTCTATGGGACCCCACATAGTCCTAGCTTGAGCACCAACCCTAGGTAGGGTTAACTTGAGTGTTAACCTTAGTTAGGGTTAGAGTTTGTTCTTCTATAAAACCTTAGCACAAATACAAGGACAAAAATTAAAATTCGTATACTACTTTAACCTAAAATATGTGGCCTAAAATAAAATTCTACACTACTCTATACATTTTTACACAATTGAGAAGAATGGAAATTTTAATAATCTACTTTCGATAAAGGAATAATCTTCTTATAGTTTTCTTCCAAATTCCTTCTTCTAGACATACTTCTTATGAAAGGCTTGGTATTTGATATCTCAAATGGTTGTCCATCAATTTTTATAACTAAAATTACTAATAGATATTTTCCAAATCTAATTACATTAGTTTTCAATAATATCTTCCACACACAGATTTGGTGCACTCAATATATAACTTTTTTTTTCTTTCCTTTATGTTTCTCATTCTCCTCTACCATATCCATTTTTTTTAGTTAATTAGTGATATGTTGGAGACATTTTTTTTGTTGGAAAATATTTCTGATATCGCCTAGAATCTTCTCTACTATTTTTTTTTCTTTCGTTTTTCATAAATAATAAATATTTAAATATAATATTTATTTTATATTTTTAAAATAGCTTATTTTAAAAATGAAATAATGTAATTAATGTAATCTATTTCAAACATATTACATATATTAATAATAATAATCTATGTTCATTAATATAATTTAATTATAATTTATTGGTATACCTATAAATTTATTTCATTTTCTTCAAAAGAGAAAAGTCAATTTACCTAGATCTTGTAAGTAAATTAGGTACGAACTAATAATCAATAAAAACTTTTAGATGTATAATTTCTAACAGCTTTTAACTGCCAAAAAATTATAATAAAATAATTATTGAACTCTTCAAGTTAAGATATATAGAAGAGTGTGTAGTTAACTTGAAAGATGTAATATATGATGAGTTTAGAGTTAATTCATATATAAGAGAATTATTATTACTTCTAATCCAAACTTTAAAAACAAATGAGTTTAAAGTTTTTATTTATCTCATTTATCTTCTAAATGGAATATTTTATCATAATATTATAAACACTAAAAATATGATTTAGAAAATGTTAAGGAGAATGAATTTAAATTAATTTATAAGAGCATTTTTAGAAATACTTAAGTCTATTTCACTTTAAAAATGAGTCTAGACGTAATGTGATGAAATGTGAAACACTTTTAAAAACTTAAATTAAATTAGAGATTCTATATTAGATTGAGATGATTAAAATAAACAATAAAAGAAGATTCGTAATTTTATTGTTTTAATATTGTAGGTAGAAGGTAATAGAGTCTGTCAATGTTGTAGGTAGAAAGTAATAGAGCCTACTTATATCCAAGCATTGACTGTACAAGAGAAATGAAAAGAGTGGAAAGCCCAATTTTTAATAAATAAAATATTATTATTTTTTTTTAAATGGAGGAGTGGGATAGTGAAATTCTTTTCTTGACATATTTTGAAGATTTAAGAAGAAAGCATATATTTTACTCCAATTTTATTATTTTTTTTTATTTACACTTTTATCCCAAATCAAAACACATCCTTAACATAGTTTTGTTTCCCACATAATAAATTTCCAATGTTTTGTCTTGGGAAAACCCTTGCTCTATCAACTATAAACTAGCTGTTTTAACACTATATTTTGTACATACGATTATCTGTTTTTCACTTTTCTTTCTCAAAGTTAATTTGTTGTTAAGCACCAGTTGCTATTCATTGCTTGTCTATATATATATATATATTTCACAATCAAATGTAAGAAAATCTACATATTTCACAGGACATAATACCATACAATATGTGACTGCTGAAATTATATTTTTTTTTTCTGATGTCAATATCTAATTGACATCTATAAATATATAGTTAATGAGGAGCTATTGGATATCACACATGGCTCCTGATGGAGGAGCTATATCCACTCTGAGCATCATAATACCTAGACCACAGCATAACACCTCCATATTTAGCAGAACCCTTAATGGCTGGAAGCACATTGGAAAGAAGATCAGCAGAAGGAATGAAGCCGCTCCCTGAAGCCTGTGGAGAAGCTGGCAACCCCAAGAATATCTTGTTAGCAGGAATACCTGAAATCCACTGCTTCCATGCATCTTCAAGGTTACTAACTGCCCCAGAAGTGTATTGGCAAGGAGGGTTGTTGTAGAATTGCACCCAAACATAGTCAAAAAGACCTGTAGTGAGAGCATTTCCTATCCAAGCATCAGGAAATGGACACTGAGGAGCTGCAGTTATGTACACTTGCTGGCCTTGCTTGGCCTTTGAGTACCCTTTTAGGAACCTAGCAAGATCACTCCAGTGTTGGTTTGATCCACCTTCAATGTCAAAGTCAATGCCATCAAGAACAGCAGGGCCAAGAGGGCGAGATGAGGACTCTCCCCCCAAGAAGTTGTTCCAAAGGTAAGTGGCTACATGGCTTGCATCTTGAGTGGATGCAATGGAGTAGCTTCCAGCACCTCCTCCCAAAGAGAGCAACACCTTGATGCCTTTGGCTTGACAAGATTTGATGTCTGAACTCAAGCCAGTGCACCCATTACTATAAGGGTCACAATGACCAGCTAGATTAATCATAGGAGTTTGGCCATTGCCAAAGGTTGGCAAAAAGGCTAGGATCAAATAATCATAGTTCCCTGTGGCACAAGCCTCCCCAAGTGTGCCCTCGTTGCCATTCTGGCCCCAGTAGATAGCAATTTGTCCACCATAACAACCATTTGCTAGTGCTAACAACACTAAGCACAAGAGTGATGATTTCAATGCCATTTTGTATTGAATTGCCAATATCTAAGGAGTTGCTGGTAGAAGATTTAGGCTGCTTCTATGCCAACTGCTTCTTGGGGCAACGGCTTTTATAGAGTTCAAAGGTTTCAATCCCTTCAAAATACAATTTGGGGATTTTCTCAATAGAGCGTGCCTTAGTAATGTGCACTATAATAATTATTGATCAAAGCACCGTATCTTGCTGATTCTAATATCTTATACTTGATTGTTCAGTGCTTTCCTAAATTTCATCCACTATCTTCCACTTCCAAACATGATAAATTAAAATAGCAGTCAAGTGTACGAAGCCTCCTAGCAAATAAATATTTTTTTGTAGGCATAAGGGTGAAGTGTTTCTTGGTATCTGATATTTATGATCTTGTTTGCTTGATAATCGTCCATATTAGAGCTTCAGCATTGGCTTTACGAGGGTTACATACAAATGCAACCCATGTTGGAAATTTATTATACGAGAACTGTTACTAACTGATTATCTTAAAAGTTACAAAATCATGACAAAAATCTATTAAATAAAATAAAATATTAGATGTATAAAATTTCGTAATTATTATAGTAAATTTTAACAAATCAAAATATATTAAAAGGATATGCAAAAGAATATGTTTCTAGTATTTTATTGATATTAGTATAGCTGGCCTTCACATATATGGGGAAGGTATACGATGAATACCAAAAAAAAATAACTTTCTTTAAAAATCTATGTCCGTAGATTAAAAGCTACGCAGACATGACTATTTTGCTCAACCTTTACATTGCTATAGAGACAACTTTGCATTCAGATGGTCGAATAATTTCAAAATTTTTAAATATAATATTCAATTCCCTCCTGTATTAATCAAATAATTTTTGCTCTTTCTCTCTCTATTTTTGTTTAATTTAGCACGTAATAGTAGTAGGGAGGGCTTGTAAATTTTATCTAATTCAGAGTTGATATGATTATGAGGGAAAACGTATACTGCATGCAAGCTTAGCAATCTTGGTCATGTTTCTGTTTATCTTTACTCAGTCGAAAACAACAAATTGAGCGTTTTTAGGACTATATACGGGAGATATTTTGCATATCTTCACTCCAATAAATGACCAACTGATATTGTATAAGAAGAGAAAGCAAGTGCTATGTAAGAGGATAAGGAAGCAGGAGAACATCGAACAAAACATTACACCTGCAAGATATGTAAATGATTCTGAAAACAAGGGTGATGAAGACAAGAACAGGGCAGTGAAAAATGCAAGTTGAAAACCAATCAGGAAGGGGCTGCTGATGGTAACAAATCATAACTGCAAGAGGCTCAATGGCTAAATGGGTGATTAAAAGTAATTATTAAAAAGTGTAGATATATTTGGGTGCAAGGATAAGTTTCATTAATGTGAAATTTAAGCATAATCGTAAAACAAAAATCTGTCAGTAAAACGGAATCTGCTACCAAATTTAAAATTTAAAAAACGTAAAACAAAAAAACTGTTCAGATCTGACCACTATTCTTAGGAGGTCAGTTTTAATCCGTTCTAAACTAAACATCATTCTAGAAACCTAATCCCTTTATTCACACAACCAATCTTCTGAAACCAAACCCCTTTATTCACACGATCAATCTTCTTCCTTGTCCGAACCACACTCAATGCAATTTGATACTTTTCCAACTTGCATCAGAAGACGCAATTCTCCAACACTCCTCTATTTTTTCGTGCCTTTGATCCCTTGATATACCTCACTGTCAATCTGTCAAGAATCCCCGTAGCCAGAAGATCCTTCAACTTCGTAGGAAACTTCCTCAACCTAGAATTTGAAAATCTTCCCGAACTAGGAGTGGTCATTAACACTGAAGCCTTGGTTTCCGATTCCTTCTTAATAGCATCATCAAGTCCAACCGCACCAACATTCTTCTCATCATTTGTTTTCTCGGGTTTTTCCTTCAATGCCAACCACATAAACCTTCTCACAGTCCGAGGCCTCTTCTCCAACCGCTTTTTCATTCTCTTCTTCTTCTTTGCTTTCTCAACTGCTTTTGCTTTCTCCCAATTCCCAACTCTGGCCGCAGAGGAATAAGCTAAGTCGATTTGTATGTTTGTCGACAAACTTTTGCCCTTCATCTTTATTAACATCAATGTAATGTCTTTATCAAAGATTTCACAAGTTTTATCTTTGAACACAACAGTATAATCTTTCTCTAAAAGTTGCCCAACACTTAGCAGATTTTGATAAATTTCAGGAACATATAGAACATCAGATATTATTCTTTTACCTGAGCCAGAACCAATGACAATATCACCTATGCCTTTGACCTCAATATAGTCTCCATTCCCAATTCTGACTTTCAAAAAATGGGTTTTGTCTAGCTTTACAAATATGTCTTTATCATGTGTCATGTGATGAGTGCATCCATTATCAACCAACCATGTTTCACTAGTGATGTCACTAGCAAAGCAAGTCACCACAAAAAGATGCTCCTCCTTCTCGTCAACAGTCTCATGAGCAATTTGCACCTCTTGTTGTTTTCTTTTGCATACCTTCTCTACATAATCCTTTTGATTGTAGGATCTACATACCACATCGGGTCTCCACCAACATCTCCAATGTGGATGAGAAGTTTTTTTGCAGTGTTGACATGCTGAGTACTTCTCCTTCTCGTCATTGTCATCCTCATCACTTTTCTTGTCATTTTTTCAGCCTTTCTTCTTTGCTTTGAAACTCGGTTGTGACTTTTCTAGAAAAGCTCCTTTAGTGCTTGACAGCTCTTGTCTCAACATTCTTCTCTGCTCTTGGGTTTGCAGAGAGTTCATCAACTCAGTTAATGAGATTTTCGTGAGATCTCTAGAATCTTGAAGTGAAGAAATCTTTGCTTCAAACCTCTCAGGGAGGCTCGCCAGCACTTTTTCTACAATTCTTTTGTCAGGCAAATCTTCACGTAGTAAACGAATTTTGTTTACCACGATCAAGAGTCTATCAAAATATTCTTTGATAGTCTCGGTCTCTTTCATCTCCAGCCTCTCAAATTCTCTTCTGAGATTGAGAACTTGCATCTGCCGAGTTCTTTCATTCTCTAGAAACGCTTCGTGGAGAGTATCCCATGCCATAATTCTAGTGAATACAATATCAGAAACATCAGAGTGAATACAGGTCTTGGCCTTCGATCTTCTCATTGCTTCATCATTGTAATTTCTGATTTGAGCTACAGTTGGATCTTCTTGAAGTGGCTGGATTTCAAACATCACAACATCCCACAAATCACTTGCTTCTAGATAAGACTTTATTTTGACAGACCATATCTCAAAGTTTTCACTTGATAAAACTGGTAGAGTTGACATGAAATTTCCGGCCATATCTTACCCTTTTTCAAAATACTCGTCACTCGGGTCTCACTGATCTCTCACACCTCACACCTCACACACAGGCCCTTAAGAATTAAGAGCTCTAATACCACTTTCTAGATATATTTGGGTGCAAGGATACGTTTTATTAATCTAAATTGAAATTTAAACATAATCGTAAAACAAAAATATGTTGAAAAACAGAATCTGCTACCAAACTTAAAATTTGAAAAATGTAAAACAAAAAACTGTTTAGATCTGACCACTATTCTAGGAGGTCAATTTTAATCCGTTCTAAACCAAACACCATTCTAGAAACCTAAACCCTTTATTCATGCAATCAATCTTCTTTCTTATCCGAACCACATTCAATGCAGTTTGATACTTTCCAACTTGCATCAAAACACACAATTCTCCAAAAAGTGCGAAGATATTTTTCGGAGTTGAATACCATAATGTAAGGTCCCTTTATATTAGTTTCGTTAATCCTATGAAAAGATGAATCTTGTATGTTTATGTTTAATTAGACTCGGAAATAGATGGTTGATATTAATATTTGAGGTTTTAGGGGTTAGAGACCCAATTTACCTCCAAATATATATCTTGATGTAGCATCTTAAAAGTGTTTCATTTTAATACGCTTTTTTACTGATAATAAAAATAGTAAATATGGGAGAATACGCTTTTTTACTGATAATAAAAATAGTAAATATGGGAGATTGATCTAATTTAGCATATCAGCTTTACAACGTGGCCTTTGACTAAACATTTTGACTGCTCTTTTTAATTGTTGAACATTATTTGACTGGATTAAATGAATGTACTTCTAGAAGGAGGAGAATTTGACGTAGGAGACATGGTTTCTTATATATATATATATATATATATAGCCATCTACAAAAAAGAGTTCGTTAAATAAATTAGAAAAGCTAGAACATTCCAGTGCACAACCAAACCTAAAACATCGTACGAAATGCCCTATATTCTAATTGAGTAGAACTCTAACTTCACACCCCTATCCACTGAAAGATACGTTATCATAGTACTCCAATATTTATACAAAATTTCTTTCATATACATTCCATATCTACTCTATCCTTCCTACTAGTCATATTACAAAATTCTCCCCTTCAGTCATTAATATTTCTCTACCTTCATCTACTTCTGCATTTTAACAATCGTAATCATTATGTCTGTGATATAAATTGTGGTATCTTTAGTTAGTACCCTACTAATTTAATTATGTTTGTATTAGGTTTCTAATAATTTACTACGTGTAGGCATTTAGACAACTATAAAACAAAATCCATAGAAAAAATAAACACATACAATAACTTTTAACAACAGTTGTAACAATAACGATATTTTAAAGTGATCTATTACACGGAATGGTGATGATATCATAATGATTGTAATAGCAATCATCATATCTATGACATAAGGGCGATGACTAATACCATAATCTTTGTCATATTTATACATATGCCAATAGATAATAATGACTGCAATCATCGTCATAACCTTTGACTTTTAATATAATGATTTTTTAATCATTATTAAAAGTTTATGTTAACTATGAAGTCATTTTTGCAGTTCTATATGCGTATAAAACTTTTATAAGGTCTCTTTAATCAAAATAGAAGCAAAACACAAGGGAAGAAAAATTATTGATAAAACACAACAGAAAAAAGTTTCTAATAAAAACAAGAGACACAAAAGTTTAACACAATTTTACACATTTAGTTCTTACAACTTACAAATATCTACCGTCCAAATTGGTAACAAATATTCTTTAAATCATTTTTAACTTAAAATTAATAGTTTTTTCATTTATACATTTTATATATATATATATATATATATATATATATATATATATATATAACTCTATGGTCAAGTTGAACTCTGACCAATTTATTCTCCTAATGTAAGTTATCTCTACCATTTGTATTCAGTTTCGTCCATTTGCCTAAGTTGAACCTTGAATGTCTGCCATACAATGGGCACAATAGTTGGCACATTAGTTTCATTTTACTTTTGTAGGAGTGGCAGAGAAAGGCCAAATACCTTAGAGGTAAATAGTCAAGGTATGTTTCCCACGTAATTGAGCTCCATTTTGGAACTGATCAAAAAGGGTGATGATAGTTTATCACTACTATTCACATTTTACACCATTTGACCCCATAAAATATTATTATTTTATTAATATATAATATTTTATTAATATAATATAATGTCAAATGGAATTGTTGTTAAACAGTAGTATCAAACTACTATTTTTCGATAAAAAATCCATAACACAACAAACAAGATTTCACACATTAATATGAGCCACAATGCAAATGCATCATTGACTGGATGGAATCAACCATGTTGTGCACGTTGTTGACATTTTAAGGTGTTTTCTTTTAAACTTTTTTATATGTCAACATTTATTATGATTTGATGTTGTTGTCAAATTATACTAAAAAGCCTAAAGCACATATAGATAAGAGCAACATATTTTATTATTTTTAGATTTATATTTCTTTTACTATTTTTTAATTATTACTTTCAACTCTTTTATGTTTAATAAACGAACAATATTAATTGAAATATTTAATTTAATAAAAATATTTTGTTGGGCGATTATTTTATTGGAGATAAATTATTTTGTTGTAGCGTTTAGGTGATGCTGTTAAATTTTATAATTCACGAATTAGTATTTGATTAATTAAGACTTAGTATTGTCTAAAGCTAATTCTATTATTCCCACCAGAATATAAGGTATATCTGGATAAGCATTATGTTATTCTTTTTTTTCTTTTATAATAATTTAAGGACTTACATTAGTGTGAAGTGAATTCTGGTTTTGCTTCTCAAGATTAGATCAGGTTAGTTTTAATTTTTATTAAAGATTTATAATTTTTTCTTACGTATTTATGTATTTCAATTGAGTTAGTTATATTAATTACCTAAATTATATGTATTTATGAATGATTTATGTGAATTACATGTTAGCAATAATATAAGTTGTATTTTATATCTGCCAATTTGTATTTATGTGAATTACATGAATGATTATGGGTATTTTGTTTCTTTTATGTATATGTTCAATTTTATAATCAACATGATGATGAGGACAAAATTTTGATTTTGGGTCTTTTATTTGTTTTATGTATATGTTTAATTCCATGATCAACTTGATGATAATGATTATGAAATATGATCGCAATTAATTGCATTAACATATTGGGGAGGAGAAGGATGTCATATTGGAGAGAAGAAAGAAATAGATGAAAGAGCTTTGAAATTTTTTTGAATGGTGCTATTAATTATTTTGAATTCTAGTTAAGAAAGAATGTTTTATGTATGTAATTAAAAACAAAATCAAACTGTAGTTTCAAATATATGTTTCTTACTATCTTTATTTGGTTTTTATTCATATAATTATTCATTCAATTAGTATTTTTATATTGTTTGTTTGAAAATATTATATTATATCCTCCGACTTTTAAAACATTATAAATAAATGTATAATTAAAATTTTAAAGTAATTATAAATTTAAAATAAAATATAATTTGAATAGTTAAACCATATAAATAAATGAATAATTAAATTTTAAAAGTTATTACACTACTAGAAAAGACATTGATAGTGACCGAAAAATTGGTCACTAAATGATCAAAATTGCTCACCAATTAAAACAGTGATCGATTTAGTGACCAAACGTATCAGTCGCTCTTTTACTGGTCGCTGATGTATAGTGACCGAATCTCTGATCGATTCTGTGGCCGAATCAGTGACCGATTTTGTGACCGAATCTGTGAGCGAATCTGTGACCGATTCAGTGACCGATTCTGGTACCGAATCTCTGATCGATTGTAATAGTCTCTAAATCGGTCACTAATATTTTTTTTTTCTAATTTTGTTGAAAAGAATAAATATTATAAATGATAATATTGATAATTTTTATTTAGTCAATCATGTAATGAAGGTTAATGCAAACAATACATAATTAAGATTTAAGATTTAATGCAAACAATACAATAGTAATAAAAAGATCAAATTTTACATATCCTTAGTCAATCAACCAAAAAAGTTTATAATGATGTCACATAACTAATATTCAATACAATAGTGCTAATCAAATTTAAGGACACGTAAAGTTCAAATTATATTTCAGGTGGTTGAAAATCCATCTTTTCCATCAAGAGATGCAACATTTTGTTATTTTGCTCAATTTGTCTCTCATTGTTGGCCATTCTTTCACGAAGTTCATCTCTTTCAGTTTCAACTTCAAGTAACTTGTTTTTTAATTGTTCAATCTCCTCCTTCATGACCTGCACAGATGAAGATGTAGAATCATGATAGAGTTGTCTCCCAATTGCATTGATTGACTCAGATCCAAGTCCATACACCTTGCCTTTGTTAATTCCAACAACTTTACACCAAAGTTGTAATTCATCAGGTGGAGACACTTCTGTAGCAGATGCCGATTGGGATGCTTCTTCCCGTGCACGAGTAAACTCTGCCTATAAACATCAAAATAAAATTGGTAATACATTAGAAAAAATATAAAAAAAATACACTAGTGTTAAACAAATTGACATATCACACTTATATGACTTACATCCACATGTATTGATCTTTGATCCACCCATGATTTGTCCTTCTTCCGTTGGTGTGTATGACGAAACAACTCTGATGGGGTAGGAGGTTTTCCATTCAACTTTGTCTAAGATAAGATAAACAAAAATATTAATTTAGAAATGAAAATATGTACCACAAAAACAAAAGTTATATATGAATGAAATAAAGAATATTAAACCATAAATACAAAGAAAATGTATATTTACTTCTAGATTTTACTAATGGACTGAGTTTGACAACATGTTATCATGCAACCAAATTGGAACTAACTAATTTTGTGCATGCTATCAACAACTAAATGCCTTGAAGTTTCTATAATCCACATATATAGGTTAACTTCAAATTTTCCATCTCAAACAAAGACATGTACAAGTTTAACATGAACATAAGTAAACAAACCACCAACTACTATAACATTACATCAGATAACCAAAAAAATTAAAGTAGTACTTGTGTATTGTAATACAACATGGATGCTGTAGTAGGATTTCAAAAGTACAAAGATCGTAAAAAAAGTTTACCAGATTTTCTTTATGTTGAGAAATGCTAATAGAGCCAGCAGTATAGAGTGAAACTCCAAATCCTTGACAATCTGAAGCTCTATTCGCTTTTGCGACTAAACTCTTCACTTTGAATGGTTTTGATCCCCAATGTTGGCATAAATTATCACATACATCTTCTTCAAGCCAATTTGGCCTCTTCATTGTATTGCGAGCTTTATTTAGTGAATTTTTCAATATGTTTGCACCTCGCATTTCAAAGATCCTTCTTGCCAACCTATGGTTAGGTGGAGAAATAGTATATTTTCTCTATAATAAAATAAAACAAGTTAGAACTATACCAAAACCAAGAATTTACAATTAGTTTTAAGGTTAAAAACTAACACACACACACACACACACACACACACACACACACATATATATATATATATATATATATATATATATATATATATACACACACACACCCACAAACAAACATATACATACAATGAACTCTGTGAACCACATGTCTCTTTTGATTTCTGGAACCTTTTTCCACGATGGCCATGGTTCAGTATAATAACTTTTGAAGATATCACCAATGGCATTTGCTGCAAAGTATGAAGGGAAGAATCTACACAAATATGTAGTTATAAACATATGTTATGTATAAAATTTAAACAAAACTTAGCATTGTTAAAATTTAAGCGATTTACCCATATCCATCAATTGTCAAAACAGTTTCTCACTAATGCTTTGGACATCTCATACATTTTGATCATCCTCAGAAGCAAATGTTTCATGTGTTCGAGGGTTAAATCCTTGAATACTTTGTGGTGAAATACCAGGTGGACTAGGATCTAATGCTTCAAGTGGTGCAATACCATGTGCTTCGAGAGATGGAGTACTAGCATTTAGTCCCACTGGTGGAGAAGAACCAACATGTGTAGTAGAGTCAAAGTGTGGTCCAAAAGTAGTTGAATGAATGTTTGGTCCATGTCATGCAGTAGGACAAACATGTGGTCTAATCGAAGAGCTTTCACCAAAATGACCTCTATCTGAAGGAGTAGAACTAAGATGTTTGTTCTTACTTGGTAACTGGTTTAGTTGGTGCTTTAATAAATGACTTCTCAAAATTAGTTTTGTTCGCTTTTTGTTATATAAATGTAGAATAAATATACAATTTTAATAGTTAAGCAAAGACAATAGATAGATAGATATGATTTAAACATAGAAACAACAAGTAAATGAATGCGGCCTAAACAATAGGAAATATATAAATAAATGTGGTTTAAACAATAGGAAAAGTGTGGTCTAAATAATAGGCAACAACTAAATAAGCTTGGTCTAAATAACAGACAACAGGTAAACAAGTATGGCCTAAACAATAGACAACATATTAGAAAATGTTGTCTAAACAATAGGCAACATTTCAAAAAGTGTTGCCAAAGGTTGTCTGAAAAGTGTTGCCTAATGCAGCATTAGCAACGGTTTTACGAAAGTTGTTGCCTTAGAGAAAAAACCGTTGCCTATAGTCTATGGCAACGGATGCATACCTTACAGCTACAGAACCGTTGCCAAAGTGTCGCCTATGGTTTAGGCAACAATTTTTTGGCTTAAGACAACACTTTTAGATTGTTGCCTAAAGTCAAAAATGGTGTAGTGTTACTCCTAAAAATCATTTTAAGTATAAAATGATTATTTTATTATATAAGAAAGTAATTGAAATAACAATATAATAATATTCATAACACACTAAAAAGAAGAATTTATTTTATATCTAATTAATTGTATAAAATAAAAGAATAATGAATAATAGATATGAATATGTATTTTGTTAAAGAACTTTTAAACCTAAATTTCTTTTAACCATGTAAAGACTCTACAAAGCAAGATTTTTTTTTATTATTAACTAATTTGATGTATAGAACAAGAAGGAGGTAATCTACTGAAATATTTTGGTATTCATCATTTATGGACAAGAGAGAGTGAAGATCGTGTAAAAAATGCACCCATGTTATTTTATAATGTTTTGAAATTTTTTTTTATCACAATTAGAATATTTTAATAAATATTGCAATAATATTGATTACTTTTTTATTTGTAAACAAATCAATAAAAAAATCACAATTTACCATGTTTCTAAAATATATAACAACACTATTATCAATAATAAACTAAAAAAATACATTATATTTCTAAAATATACAATATTTGTTATCGATAAAAATTCACAATATATTATATTTCTCTATATATATATATATATATATATATATATATATATATATATATAAAAATAAATAAAAAAAATATAGAAAATATTTTGTTTG
>Ga0209489_102873_pt1 | contig 34398 bp, 32 predicted proteins | sample SiratrowhiteBW_FD_187527 | JGI IMG/M metagenome (GOLD analysis project Ga0209489, IMG submission 187527) | Root nodule microbial communities of legume samples collected from California, USA - Siratro white BW (SPAdes) (version 2) | ecosystem: Host-associated > Plants > Roots > Nodule | place...
TATATATATATATATATATATAAGTGTGTGTGTGTGAGAGAGAGAGAGAGAAAGACATGTTTGAATCTATATTAAAATTAATAGACAATCTAATATTAATTTTAGCAAAGATTTAAAAGATATCGTCTATCACAAGTATGGGACTAAACCACCCAATACAAGATTATTCATAATATCGTCTAGTTTGTTATAGGTTAAGATCATCTAGTCAGTTACATGCTAAAATCGTTTAGTGTAATAGAATTTGTCTAGTCTGTTGAAATCATCTACCATGTTAATTTTCGTGAATATTGACTTCCTTATAAGTCCTAATAGCTTCGTTTGATATCATCTAGGATGATCTTCTAGAGCACACCTATATTAACAATTTCGTTTAACATATTGATTATAGTGGATTTATCTATCCAGTAAGAGCTATAAACAATCTATTGTTTTCATTATAACATCAAAGTATGTCTATCTTTACTTTGTATTGATTTGTCTGAAATAACTCTGTTCAATCTTGAATTAATTATCAAATTAGTAAGGAACGAAATATGTAAATATCGAAAGTAACTTCAAATTTAATTGCATTCTTCATACTATAAAATATTTTTCTCAAACCAAAATATTTCTGCAAATTTAACAATTTTCTGTCAATTTGTAATAAGAATTTAAAGATTTATCAAAAGACTTTGACGATTTCAAAAAAATATCTTCGTTTGAAATATGCAAAAACAAAGAGTTTACCTTACAAGAGAAAGGATATGTTCTGAAAGGTAAAAATCTATTTGGCATTTAATGTTATAATGTTATAGCATTCAATGTTAAGATAAACCTCACTTCTAATCATTATGATTGTCACGTCAGGGTATCACTAAAGTACTCATATATTCCTAGAAATCGACAATATAAAACTAAATTTTAGAATCAAACTAAATTGCAACTAAGCAATCAAAATGAAACTATAAGTAATGATTAGAATAGTTTTTATAAATAGGCAATTTGAGATGAACAATCTAGACTAGAGAATTAGTAAAACAAATAGTAAGTCAAGATAGAATGTGGAAAGAAGAACAAATTTGAATCAAAGGTATGGAAAAGGAGATTCATATACATATGTTGTCTATTTTCATATTTTTTTAGGTACCCCTAAGACCCATATTTTTTTTAAATTATATTACTAATCTTATTGGATTTAGGATAAGCATTTTACTAATTTTGTTGGGTTTTATTCACAAATTTGTATTGTTCTGATTCATGTAAACTTCACTATACAAGTTATTCTATACATTTTACTACACATTGTCATTGTTTATATTCATATTGGTTCTTGTTATGAATTCTCAATTACAGTATAAGAAAGTCAAGGGTAAACACTCTAGATGTGAATAAAAATATACTCATCATCTATTATAGTGCAAATTTTGTAATAGTCGAGGTATCATGTCCCAAAAGTTGGAAGAAATAAGAACAAACCAATTCCAATTAAGAGAATGTTCTATTTTCCTATAATTTCAAGGTTAAAGGGATTGTTTGCATCTATACAAACTACAAATCAAATGACATGACACTATGAGAATAGAAGAGATTCAAGTGTATTACATCATTCATGTGACGGTGAAGTTTGGAAGCACTTTGATAAAGTACATCCAGATGTTGCTGTCAAATCACATAATGCATGACTTGGTCTATGCTCTGATGGATTTAACCCATTTATTAAAGCATCTTCCAAGCCTTATTCTTGTTGGCCTGTAATTGTGACCTCATACAATCTTCCTCTTGAAATTTCCATGTCTAGACCTTCTTTGTTTTTGAGTTGTCTCATTCACATACCACATAATCCAAAGACAGGTATCGATGTTTATTTACAACCTTTAATTGATGATTTGAGGAGTAACGGAGTGATGTTGGAACATATGATATTTCAAGGAAGAATAATTTTATGACGAGGGCATCTTTGATATGGACTATTAATGATTTTCTTACATGTGGCATTTTATCTGATTAGGGGACCTAAGGTAAATTGGCATGCTCATATTACATGGACCATACAAAGGCTTTAGATTACACAATGGAGAAAAATATTTAAAAGCAATGAAAATGCTTTCAGAAAGGGAAAAGTGGAAATGGGTGGGTCGTCATCTATGTTGACATCTGAATAGATTTAGCATGAAATAAGGGATCTACCTAAAGTCATTAATAACTCTCATGTAGGAAAATTATCAGGATATGGGCAATGGCATAATTGGACAAAAAGAAGTATCTTTCGGGATCTTCCATATTGGAAAGATAATATGTTGAGACACAATCTTGATGCAATGCATATAGAGAAATATTGCTTTAACAACATCTTCAACACTATCATGGATGTCAAAGGTGAGACAAAAGAAAATGACAAGACAAGGAAAGACCTAGCATTGTATTATAGGCGACCAAATTTAGAGTTAAAGATATACTAATGGAAAGATGTTAAAGCCAAAAGCAAATTGCATTTTAACTACAGAGGAAGCAAAATTAGTTTTTCCTTGGATCAAAGAATTTAGAATGTGTGATAGTTATTCTTCCAACTTGGCTAGATGTGCTGATGCAAAGAAGGGGAGGATGTGTCAGATGAAAAGTCACGATTGTCATGTATTCGTAGAGTGTTTACTTTCTATTGAATTTAGTTAACTACCTGTTTATGCTTTGAATCCACTTACTGAAGTAAGTCATTTCTTCAGAGATTTGTGCTCTACGATATTGATTGATAGTGACTTGGCAAGAATGGAAGATGAAAACGTTTTAGGCTGAGTTCAAGAGGGGGGCTGAATTGAACTTTGAAAGATTTTTAGAAATTTAGACCTTTGAAAATAGTTTTCGCAATTTGAAAAACTTTAATGAATCTTGGTGCTAGAGATATAAGGTGCAGTAAAGAAATAAATTGATTCAAAGAACAGTTTTTCTCATTTTGAATAATCTTTGCAAGTTTCTTATAGGCACTGAATGCTTCATCCTTAGTTACCAAAATCAAAGTCCATGTATATCTAGAAAAGTCATCTACAACTACAAGACCATAATAGTTTCCACCTATCTCATGGTTCTAGAAGGTCCAAACAAGTCCATGTGAAGCATTTCCAAAGGTCTAGTAGTAGAAACAAACTGTTTTTGTTTAAAAGAAGTTTTGGTTTGCTTTCCCTTTTGACATGCTTCACATATTTTGTCCTTCTCAAACTTGAGTTTAGGCAAATCAATCACAAGTTCTTTAGATGCAATTCTGTTTAAATGCTGCTTGTGAATATGAGCAATACGCCTATGCCACAACCATGTTTCATCGCATTTTGTAATCAAGCAACTGATTTCAGAATTAATGCAATGCAAGTCAAGCATGTACACATTATTAACTCTTTTACCAACAAGGTGAGTTTCTCTTGAGTCTTTACTGGAGATGAGGCAGATTGCTAGTTGAAAGGTGACTTCCAGTCCTTTGTCACAGAGCTGACTTATACTCAGCAGATTATGTTTTAATCCTTCAACCAAAAGCACATTTTGAATGGTCAAGCTTCCTTTGACTCCAATGTCACCACTGCCAATTATCTTCCCTTTGTTGTTGTCACCATAAGTAACATATCCTCCATGTTTCAGAATTAAACCAGTAAGCAAGGATTCATCCCCTGTCATGTGTTTGGAGCAGCTGCTGTCCAAATACCACAGCTTCTTGCTGGCTGCACCTTTATCCTGCAAAACAGATTTATTTTATAACAATTGGTACTCTATTGGCTTTGGGTCCAGAACTGTTAATACTACCCTTGGGTATCCATTTCATACGGCCATTTGGAACCTCATAAAGTCTAGCTCTGTAGCTTCTTATAATATGACCTTTGTGTAAACAGTAGAAACAAGTTTGAAAACGTGAGGTATACTAGCTGCCAGTTTTGAAGAAGCTGCTGAATTTTCTGGTTTTCTTTTTAAACAAGGGTTTGAAGCCAATTCCAACTTTATAAAATACACAATTTTGGGAACCTAAAACAACATTTAAATTTGTCGTTCCCATGGCAAGTTTGGAAGAGGTTTTCACAAGAAATTTTACTTTAGCTTCCAGCATCTTACAGTTTTCACACTTGGCTGGTTTGCTAGACTCATTCTCATAGTCAGAAGACTGGTAAATAATATCTAAGTGCTCAAAATCAGTTTTAACATTTTCCAGTTCTTCTTCCAATGAGCTGACTCTCTTTTCCAGCCAGTTGTTCATACCTTTGAGTCTATTGTTTACCCTAGCCAACCTATTTGCTTCTTCATGCGTCTCACGAAATGCTTGAAGCAATGTACTGTAGTTTTCAGACATGGAAGAATTATTTGAGTCAGCACTGCTTACCATTGACTCTTCTTTTCCCATCAGGCACAAATTGGTTTCATCTTCTTCCTTTGGTGAGCAGCTTGTTGTTGAATCATTTTCATCCCAAGCTATGTATGCTTGTTTTCCCTTCTGCTCTTGCTGAACTTTTTCTTTTCAGCAGTCTTGTCTTTGTTATTCGGATTTGGACTTTCAGCCTTGATGTGTCCCTGCTTTCCACATCCAAAGCAAGTTAGGTTAGTAGAATTCAAATCAGTTTTCTTTGTGTACCTCTTAATTTGCTGATTTTTCTCTTTTCCTCTCTTCCTTAGGAACTTGCTAAACTTCCTCGTGAGCATATTCAGTGTTTCATCTTCACTGTCACAGCTTGAATCTGCTTCACTATCTTCTGTAACTACTGTAGTTTTGAGAGCTATGCTCCTAGCCTTCTTTTCTCCATTTTTCCTGTTCCTTGAGCTGGTTCATCTCAATCTCATGTTCCCTGAGTTTTCCAAATAATGCAGCTATGCTCAAAGTAGTAAGATCTCTTAACTCTGTGATTGCAGTAACTTTGGGCTGCCAAGCTCTGTCTAGACATTTTAACACTTTGATGTTGAGCTCCTCCTTGTCAAAGGTCTTGCCAAGTCCAATTAGGTGATTCATTATATGTGTGAACCTTTTCTGCACTTCTGCAATTGATTCTCCAACCTACATGAGAAACATTTCGTATTCTTAAATTAGTGCATGCTTCCTTGCCCTCTTGACATCACTTGTTCCTTCGTGTGTCACTTCTAGGACATCCCACATTTCTTTGGCTGAAGAGCATTGCAAAACTATGAAAACCTCATCTATATTCAAAGCAGATGTTACAATGTTCTTTGCTATGCAGTCAAACTGAGCTCTCCTACTTTCTTCTGCACTCCACTCAGACCAAGGCTTGTTAACAGCAGTACCATCAATAACAGTTTTAGGAATATAAGGGCCATTCACAATTGCATCCCAAATAGCTCTATCCAAAGATTCAATAAAGATTTTCATTCGGATTTTCCAAAACTGATAGTTAACACCACTGAACAAAAGAGGTCTATTTATAGAAGCACCCTCACCAAAAGGTAACTTTCCCTCAGCCATAGGATCAAAAACTTGAATAACTTTCAAGACTTAGCTCTTGATACCAATTGAAAACGTTTTAGGCTGAGTTCAAGAGGGGGTGAATTGAACTTTGAAAGATTTTTAGAAATTTAGACCTTTGAAAATAGTTTTCACAATTTGAAAAACTTTAATGAATCTTGGTGCTAGAGATATAAGGTGCAGTAAAGAAATAAATTGATTCAAAGCACGAATGAATCAATTTGTTATACAGACAGATAGAAGTTTTTCAAGCACACAGTAGATTCACAATCACACAGATTTATAATTTCACAGCAGCACTTTAAGCAAAATAAATTCACACAGTTCTAATAGCAATATTACACTCAAAGCAGAATCTCACACAAATCCAAATTTGAATGAGAGTAGAGAATGAAACAGAATTACAAATTTAAAACTCCTAACACAGCACTACACTGGTTTCAATCAATATTAGTAAATCTGATAAAGTTCCCTAACACCAGTAATTAATACAGACGTGAAACTTATTTAGAATGTAGATTCAATTATTCAATTATACCAAGAACACAGAACAAGAATACAATTTCTACAGTATTACACCAATTCAGCCAAAGATCCAAGTCTTTGTCAAATAATAGATTCAGAATCTTGTATGTATTACAGATTTAGAAAAGAACCAATCTGATAAGCAAAATTTCTTTGACAACTACAACAGATTTATCAAAAACCAATATAGAATTCAAGTTACAATGCACACATCAATATTCAGCAGAGGACTTAAACTACTTTTATCAAGATTACCAAAAATTAATTCAATCTTTCAATTTAATTCAATATGCAGTGCAAGAACAAATCAATATTATGAGAGAAGGGTTCAAGAAGAAGAGACACAATCAATTTTATACTGGTTCACCATAAAGGGCTACGTCCAGTCTTCTCTGCACCACTTGCAAAGAAAGTTCCACTAACTCAATTAATTGTTCACATACAATTAATCACCCAATTCCTACTCCCCGTAGAAATTAGAACCCTGCTAAATTGATCTACTGCTCCCCGCAGCCTCCAATCAATTTCAGCAGAAACACCAGGCTAATTCCTATAGCCCAAACCCGTAGAAATCAAGAACCCTGCAAATTGATAAAAACTGCTCCCCGCAGCTTCCAATCAATTTCAGCAGAAAACACAGGCTTACTTCTAAAGCCCAAACCAGTACAAATCGTTCAATGAATTTTACAAAATTACAATGAATACACCTTAAATCTTGATTCAAACAGGATCAAGAAGGGTTTAGAAAAACTCCCTGATTGGCGCAGAAAGAAAGGCCTGTACACAGTCTAGAAGAAACCCAGTAGCACACCTTAGTAAGAATTGATTCTTCAAGTAAAAACCCTCTTTCGAAAATGAGTATTATGAAAACAACAATTCTCTCACAGTGATTCTCACAAAAATGAATTTCACTTCTCTTTTCTGTTCTTTGTCTTCTCTTTTCTCTTTTTCTTTTTCTTGTTTTTCGCACTTGAAAAATCCACTGTATTATAGAAGAAAAGCTCAAACCAGTTTTTTAGAAAAATAGTTAATTCAGTTAAGCTCATGTACGAATAAATTGATTCGGCTCAACTTGAAATCAGGTTGTAATAGTTCAGTACTTTATTTTCCAAAACTGTTAATTCAGTTATGCTCAGACACGAATAAATTGATTCGGCTTATCTTGAAATCAGTTTATAATAGTTCAGTACTTTATTTTCCAAAAACTGTTTTTAACTAAAGTTAAACATTTTTATGGTTTGATTTAAATCATTTAAACCATGTGCTAATGAATTTCTGCTTAGATGTGCATAGGTTCTCTTTCACGGCCAATCATACTCACTCACACTAAGACAAGACCTAGAACACACTTCCACTTGCTTGCTTTGGCTTGCTGGACATGTCTTGCATGGCTTCATCAAATCCTTAAGTATTGTGAGAATACTAACAGAAGAAAATATTACAATAACTTTTTGCAAGTTTGAGAGGATATTCCCTCCTACATTCTTTAATTCAATGAAACACATCGCTATTCATCTTGCACATGAAGCAAGACTTGGTGGACCAAATCAGTATAGGTGGATGTATCCATTTGAAAGGTAAGAATATAGTCATTGCATTTACTTAAATTGTATTACATATTTGACACAACACTAAACTCATATGTCCTTTATTCATTTTATAAATTCATGGGTGATTCTAAATGATTAGTAAAAAATAAGACTCAGGTTGAGGGATCAATTTGTACATCTTACTTACACCAAGAGACAATTTACTTTTATTCTCTCTATTTCAAGAACTTCTCGTTATCCCCACAAAATTGTAGAAATGAAATACCTATTCAAAGTTAAAAGTGTCCTTTATCGTTATCCATCTTTAATGTATCTAGTTGTCATGAAGGGTAGAAGTTAATTCATTGGTTAACCTATGAAGAGTGGAATTTCGTCCATATTCATGTGTTGATCAATTGAACTGAGCTTAAACAATACTTTGAGTGTCTAGTTAAAATAGTTAATTTCATTACATATGATATTTATATTTAAAAAAAATATCTTCATTTGATTAATAAATATTCATAGTTCATTCTTGCAATCTCAATAAATACACTAATAAATGCATCAACTCATATTCATCTACATTTCCCCCAATGGTTCAAGGATCAAGTATGTGTCTTTCAAATTTAGAAAGATGTTTTCTTTTATACGTTAATTAAAATATAACTATTAATGTTTGTTATGTTTGTAGGTTAACAATGATTTTTTAAGTGTTTGAAATACACACTTATGAGAATTATCCTACAGTCCTTTCACATGTGTTAATGATGTCACACATTTTCTCATGCTATAAATTTCATACTCATGCTTAGAGCAAATGGAAAAACGATAAATAGTGGTGTTTATATAAGAGGACATACAAAAGTTGGTGAAGAAGGTTTGTATGGGATTATTCAACACATATATGGGTTAGAGTGTAATACTTCAAGCTCTGGCAAAAAAGTTTGATCCATCACATAGAGGTACAATAGTGGATCCTAAATATGGAATAGTGGACATTTGCATGGATAAAAGGTATTTATCTTTTGATACATTCATCCTTGCAAATAATGTATGACAAGTATATTATATGCCACATCCCACATTAAGAAAGGACAAGCAAGGTTGGTGTGTTACAATCAGAGTGAAGCTGAGAGATTGCATAGAAGCGCACAATATGGAAGATGATGATGGTTCTTACCAAATAGATGAAATATCACATGTATATGAAGTAATTCTAGTTGAGCACGTTTTGGGATTCGAACATTCACAAGTTGATGTTGAAGAAGTGGATCACACTAGTAGAAAAAAGACATTTAATCACGGTTGTATAAGGCTTACAAGCGCGGTTGTACAACCGCGATAAAAAGTATTGAAGATACAAATGCGGTTGTACAACCGTGATGGAAAGTATAACATACCACCGCGGTTCTTCAGAAATCGAATTGAAAAATGGCACAGAAGGTGCAAAAATATACAGAAACTGGCACATACCAGTGCGGTTCCCTCTACAACCACGCTGGTATGTGCCAGTTTTTTTAAAAAAATGGCAGCAGCGAATAGCTGCTACCCAATACAAAAATTCAATTGTTGCCAAAATTCATTTGCTGCTACCAAAACTAAAATCCAAAATCTCCAATTCAACACATACTCAATTCAAAATTCAAAATCTAATATCTCCAATACAACACATACTCAATTTAAAATTCAAGTTTCCACAAACACAATAATTCTAAGTATTAACACAAACATTATATAAGTCTATATATGCATACAATAGAAAGTTGTTATAATATACTACAACTTAGACAAATATTACTATACATTATACTAGAAAGTTATTACAATATACTATAACTCACTACAAGTTTATTATAATATTTCATTTCTCTTCTCAATGAAGTAAGTTGCCCATTCTGTCCGAATATCTTCTATGTACTTGTGTTCAATTGGATCTGGATCTATAAACATTTGAAATAGAATAATTGTGTTATTAGTTATCATCATATGCTCATCATAATTTTATCTATTTTGAACACTTTCATACATGTTTCCAAGAGTTGGTGATATGGGCTTAGAACTATGGTCTTCATCCAATGCATGATGTAGTAGCCACATTCCCAACTTCCTTTTTGTTTGTTACACTACAATTTCATCAAAGTTAATTCATTAAACAAGTCTACAACAAATTTAATAGGTTCAATTAAGAATAAAAATACCTTAGGCTGCACCCAACGTAGGGTATGGGATGAGGATATAGATCTACCGCCAAGTACATTAATAACATTAATTGCACTAAAATCACAGATGATTAGTAATAACTTGCATATTATACAAACAATATCAATATTTTATGAGGTAAATTAAATCATACCCTTGTACCACTTGTTTGATGTCATTACTTGGCTTCTTATGCAGTGAACAGAACCAAATCACAGTTTTATCCAAAGGACAAACAACCATTAGTTGACAATGGCTCCTAAAATAATGAATCCATTATTGATGTTCTCTAAATTACTTGAAATAAAAAATATAAAGATTAGTAACGATTGAATAATTGGGGTAAAATAAATGCTCTTTCTGGATTCTCCAATCCATTTCTGTATATAATTTTGGCATTCCAATCTTTTATTTCCAGTCATTTGTATGCTTTGTGGCTCAAGAAATTCATAGATATCAGAATACAATGAGTTATAAGCTAATTTGTTTATGTACCTACATTGTTAATATGTTGAATATCTGTAAAACATATTAAGAAATGTAAAAATGTGTAACTCTAAAATATACTTACATCATCCATAACTGAATAACTGTAATGTTTAACATTTGGGATCCCATGGCGATTTCCATTATATCATTCATGTATACGTAGAGTGTCATACCACCATTGTTGACACCAAATACTCTATGATCCCACAAAATTGGACAAGCTAAATCATACATGATGTGGGAATGCCTAAACAACTCCTGAATTGGATTCACAGATGTCTATTGTTGTTGGTATGGCTGCGGGTCAGGACTTGGTGATTTCTGTTTACTCCCAGTGTTCTATAATAGAAAATAACAAAACTAAATGTATTAATTTAAACAAAATTAAGTGTTAATTTAAATAACATGAAGAGAAATGATGACAATCATACCTTATTTTCTTAGAAATGACCTTTAGAAGATGTGTAGGCCATGCAATAAATGTAACGAGTGCTTGTCCCACAAATCTAATCTCTGATGTGGGCTCTGGCACCTCGGCATCGACAACTTTAACTTTTTCAACGACCACTCTACTTAAATATTCTCTAAGTGATAATGTGTGGATCGTCGAACCTGTAGCATGCACTCTCCCAATTGCTACCACACGAGGAGGATCTCCAACAAACAACTTACAAAGATATGAAATATGTGTTTGTAGCTCCTCCTCGTCCTCATCAGCACAACTACCCTTTTGCTAACTCTACCACATGTTTCCTCTTGCTGCATAGGTAGTGTTTCATCTTGCTGCATAGGATTGTGTTGTTGTGTCATGCCCATAGATGACCTAACCTGCTCCATTTCTCATCTAATTTCTTCTCTCATTTCTCGTCTTAAAAATTCTCTAATCTTAGCTACTTGGTCTGGTGTGGCTAGTGTCTTAGATGAGGAAGCTGATCCAAAATATTGTCTTACCCCTACACCAAACCCAGCCGTGCGGACACGACCAGGGTGTTCTAGGATGCCAATAGCTTCCGTCAGTATATCTTGTCTTCCTTAACTCACAAAACTCCCTATGAGCTCTGTTGCACCAGGTCATCCTATGAAAAATAATAGAATAAAAATCATCAATTAAATACTAAAAATGAAAAATTACATGATACTCAATTTAATCACATTAACTCACAATCCGATGGGCAATCTTTTCAGACTTTGCAGATGTCATCTGCCCTTCTGGTTTAGTCCTAGCCAACTTCTATTTCTCATGTCGACTAGGAGGGGATGGAGGAGAAAGAACATCTTCTGAAGTTGATTAATCATGTAATGATTTCGTCTTTTCTTCTATTATCTTCCTTTGTAATAAATCATAACCCCCCCTAATCGGTGGGGGGTGACATTCTTATTCGTAATTTCTTGCGCTTTCTTTCTCTTCTCCTACAAAATACAAAATTCACCTTTGTCACATTGATATTATTTAATTAACTGGGTCTGGATAAAAAAAAATTAAACCTGCCAAGAGGGATCCTCTCTAATTTGGACGAATTGACTCCAAGTGTCTTCATCAATTCCATATTTTTGACAAGGCGACTGTCCCTTGCATTTTCCATATATGTATGTAGTCATTAAAACGGCCTTGAATGACCTCCATTTTGCCCAATGGATGACATAATCTTCTTCCTAATGAAGCTGGAGCTTTCAAACTGAAAGCTTGTCTGCAAAAATAAATAAATAAGTCATAAAGCAAAGAACAAAATAATTCATAATGTAATTATTATATCCTAGAAATTTGTTACTTACACAAAGGTCCTGCCAAATCAGATCTTTTTCTTCTTCAGTCACATGATCTCAGTCAGGTACTAAAATAGATACTTTTGATCGTGCTAAGACACCTAAATAACTGCCAAACTTTGCACCATTTGGGCTTGAAGCCCTACCATTCTGAGGATCTATATCAACTGGGATTTCGATACCACCAAGACGATTAATGGCAATAGCTTTCAAGCGTGTACCTTTTGTAGTTTTCTTTGAAGAATCAGCCATGACCTGAAATTGAAATAAAACATGCTTAATATATAACATCAACAATAACAACATCAAATGTTAATATTATGGAAATGTTAACAATAACTCAAAAAAAAATAAACATAACTTATTTTTGTATTATGGAAGTGTTCCAATGTTCTCCCATATTCCTTCATTACCATCTGTTCGTGTAGCATGTACTTCATCAACATCATTTTCTTCATTCATAGGAGGTAACTGTCTTGACAATGATGAATTATTAGCATATTGGACTATTGAATCGTCATGGTTATCGACATCAGGTTCATTTTTCCCTTCGATGACAACTGACCACCTCTCATTTGAAGGATCTTTAACATAAAAAACTTGTTTTGCTTGGTAAGCCATGATGAAAGGATCTTCCTTATAACCTATCTTTGTGAGATCAACTAATGTAAAACCCAAGTCATCACATGCACTCCTATGTTACTATCAACACATTTACATTTAAATACCGGTACTCTAAATTTCACATAGTCAACTTCCCAGATTTCTTCAATTACTCCATAGTAACTTATTGTAGCCATGACATAATTGTTATCTTTTGAACTAGCAAAGTGCATTGACTCTGCCTCAAGGGTGATACCACTATTTTGCATTGTACTTTTTTGATCCTCAGTGTTTGTGTAAAAAGAGAACTTATTAATATCATATCCAGACCATTTTATGACATCAAAGTTAGGTCATCGTGCTAACCATTTCAAATGTTCAACATCACAAGCCCTTTCACCAATTTTCTCTTTAAACCATTTCAGAAACGTCTTGTTATGTTCATTTAACAACCACTTCTCGTTTGCACGTGGGTTCACTGACTTCAACAACATTTTGTGTTCATTTAAGAAAGGAAGAACATCGTCAGTATTGTTCAAAATATACAAGTGTACTTAGAGTACATGTTGTTGATATTTTCGAATTACCTTCACACCTCGTGTGCCTTTGCCTTCATGCCTTCCTTCATACCTAGTCTTTGGGACGCCTATAGCATCTACTTCTGACATATCATTGGTACAAAACTCGATTGCTTCCTCTGAAATATATCTCTCAACAATAAATGCTTCAGGTCGATATGGATTCTTCACGTACCCTTTGAATATCTTCATGCATCGCTCAATTGGGTACATCCATCATAAAAACACAGGACCACATAATCTAATTTCTCTCACTAGATGAACAATTAAATGAACCATGATATCAAAAAAGGATGGTGGAAAATACATCTCTTGTTGACACAAGAGAATGGTAGCTTCATTTTTAAGTCATCCAACCTAGTAGGATCAATTACTTTCCTGCAAATTGTATTGAAGAATAGGCATACGCGAGTGATGACTTGTCTAACATTTTTTGGTAGAATTTCACGAATAGCCACTAGAAGAAGGTCTTGCATCAGAGCATGACAATCATGAGATTTTAAACCCATGAGTTTCAAATCTTGCATTGAGACCAGACTTTTGATATTTGAAGAGTGTCCTTGTGGTACCTTAACTCCTCGCAATCAGTTACAAAAACTGATCTTTTCAGATTTTGACAGGGTATGACATGTTGGTGGCAAGTAAGTTCGTTTACCATGAGGTTGTGGTTGTAACTCCAACCGAACACGCATTTCAACCGGATCTTTACGAGCATTTATTTCATCCTTTGTCTTTCCTTTAATGTTTAGCAATGTCCCAATTATACTATCACTAACATTCTTTTCCACGTGCATTACATCTATGCAATGTCTAACATCTAACTTGGACCAATATGGAAGTTCAAAGAAGATCGATTTCTTCTTCCATATGTTTTTCACCCCACTATGCTTGACAGTTTTCCCATAAGTCACTTCAATGTGGCTCACTCGATTATAACTCCGTCACCAGTTAAAGGTGGAGGTGCAGTTTTGTCTTCCTGACAGCCATTAAAAGCTTTTTTCAACTTGCGATAAGGATGATTACGTTTCAAAAACTTTCGATGGCCAATGTAACATGTCTTCATCCCATATTTTAGCTTATGGTAATTTGTGTTCTCTTCACATATTAGGCAAGCATGATGTCCTTTGACACTATAACCACTAAGATTTCCATATGCTAGAAAATCATTAATAGTCCATAGTAACAATGCTCGCAAATTGAAATTGACCTTTTCATATGCATCAAAAACCTCAATGCCTTCATTCCATAACAACCTCAAATCTTCTATCAAAGGACTTAGATAAACATCTATGTCATTTCCGGGTTGCCTTGGTCCTGATATCATCACAGACAACATCATATACTTTCTCTTCATGCACAACCAATACGGCAAATTATAAATAATTAGCAAAACAGGCCATGAACTATGTTTGCTACTTAAATTACCGTATGGATTCATACCATCTGTTGCAAGACCAAGTCTGAGATTTCTTGGATCTCTTCCAAACGCAGGATACAAAGAGTCAATTTTCTTCTATTGTGGTGAATCGGCAGCATGTCGTAACAACCCATCACATTTTCTTCCATTTGCATGCCATGTCAAGTTCTTTGCATCATTAACATTGTTAAAAAAACGTCTTAATCGTGGTATGATTGGAAGATACCACAATACTTTTGCTAAAGGACCCTTTTTCATGTCATCATCATTACCGTCATTATCCTTTACTTTGTATCCTGAAACCCCGCATCTAGGACACTTATGCAATCCTTCAAACTCTTTTTTGTACAATATGCAATCATTGGGACAAACATGTATTTTTCGGTACTCCATACCCATTGGACACAATATCTTCTTCGCCTCATAGTGACTGGTTGGCAATGTTTTACCTTCTGGAAGTATTTGATGAAACAGTTCTATCAATTTGGTAAAACTTTTATCAGTCTATCCATTTCTTGTCTTAATATTAAATAATCGCAATACTGTTGACAAGCGGGAAAAAGTAGAACAACTGGGATACAATTCTGTGACTGAATCATCTTTCAATGAATTATACACATGTGCTTGGTGGAAACTATCTTCTCCAATATCACGAATCATGTCTTCCATGCAATCCTCATAATATACATTACAATATTCACATTCAGTTGCAGATTTGCTAGAATATTGCTCCAAAACTTCACCATGCCAAGTCTATATTATATAGCTCTTCAAGAAACCATCACACAAAACATGCTCTCATATCAACTCAATATCTTGTCTTATCACATTGACACAATTCACACAAGGACAATAATATTTGTTATTTACTCCTACTCCGTTCTGCTTAGCAAATTGTATAAACTCTTCAACATCGTTCTCATATTCATCACTGATTCGACTTGCAGTTATCCAACTTCGATCCATGACTACGTTCAAAAAATACATCATACATATTAAACAAAACACAAATGAAACCTAAAATTGTCGGGGATCGAACATCTCCGGACTCATACCCACACATAATACAAAACATAAAATGTCGGGGATCGAACATCCCCGGACTCAATACCAACACGTCATGATAAACATAAATATTAGACAAAACATAAAATGCCAGAGATCGAACATCCCCGGACTCAATACCAACATGTCATGATAAACATAAATATTAGACAAAACATAAAATGTCGGAGATCGAATATCCTCGGACTCAATACCAACACGTCATGATAAACATAAATATTAGACAAAAGATAAAATGTCGGGGATCGAACATCCCCAGACTCAATACCAACTCGTCATGGTAAACACAATACAATCACAATGCTATAATCTAGGTCTCTTTAACATCATCCTAGTGTACAAACTAATATAAAGCACCAACGAAGTAAATTAATTAAATAGAAACATTAAGTGGACGAACCTGAAAAGTAGAGACAATGGCAGTGTGTGCACGACTATGGTGGAGAAGAGTCTACACAACAATGGTAGAGACCTGAAAATATAGAATCAAGTCAAACCGAAAAAATTTGAATAAAGGAAGAGAAAGAGATAGCCTTCAATGATGGTAGGCGTCACAGCGGTATAAGAAGAAAATGTCAAAGAGAGAGAGAGACGTGGTGGTGGGGTCTGAGTGGTGGTGGTGGTGGCCTCTGAAGCACCTCGACGTGGTGGTGGTGGCCGCGAAAGCACCTCGACGTGGTGGTGGTGGCCGTGAAAGCAAAATCGTGGAGAGAGAGAGAGGTTGGTGCTAATGGCGAGGGAGGGGGAGAGCCACTGCGAGGGAGGAAGAAGAAGCATTGCGCACGCGAGGAAGAAGAAGAATCAGCAGGAAAGGGAAAGAAACAGAGGGCACATGAGGGGGGAAGAGTTTCTGTGCCCTAGAAGAAGACATACAAACCCGGTTGTTAGTGGCAACCGCGTTTGTATGTATGATACAAACGCGGTTGCCACCAACAACCGCGTTTGTATCTTCCTGCAAAACAATTTTTAAAATAATTTAAAAATTATTTTGCAGATACCAACGCGGTTTTTTCCAGAACCATGCTGGTATCTCCCTGTAGTTTTCAATAATAAATTATTTGTGGCTTAATATCACGGTTCTTGCGTCAATCGCGCTGGCATAGTTTAACTTAATTTCAAAAATGCACCGCGTTGTTTTTAATTGCGGTTCATTTTTAACCGCGATGATATCCCGCCTTTAAATGTGTTTTTTCCACTAGTGTCAAGAGGATGAGGAGTTTGAAGGTTATGATGTAGAAGATGACAATGAAGAGGGAAAGTTTGAAAATTATGATTTAGAAGAAGACATTGAAGGGGATGACTTTGAAGAAAATAGTGAAGAAGAAGTTGAAGATCATCATTTTGAAGTAGAAATGAAGAAGAAGAACTTTAAGAAAATGATTTCTAAGAAGAGAATGAACAAGCGGGATTTCGTGATAATAATTGAAATTTGTACTATTTTTAGGATTAGCCAAATTTGATAAATGTTATTCAAATGTTAATTTTCTTTAGTAATATAAATTGCTAAAATTTTATGATTGTTATTGGAAACATTTCTATATTATGTTGTATGTTTTTAATTTTTTTGTATGTTGCTTTCATTAATAATTGATACCATTATTTTCATGTTCATTTTGTATGTATAGTTATGTCAGCAGGAGGTTCTAACCCACCCAACCCTCGGGGCCTCATAGGGGAAAAGGGTAATGAAAAGAAAAGCTCACGCTCCATACTTAAAATAACTGTTTCAGTTCGAACTCCTGGACCTATAACTTCTCCATCCCCTACTAATGTGAATATACCAAACCAATTAGGAGGTGTTGTTCGTACATCCACATCTTCTCCATTTGATGTTGCTCCTAACATGTCCTCCCAAGCAAGAGAAGTGCTCACTCCAGTCTCATCTTCCCCATCCGTATTGGCTGTGTTTGCACCTTTACCATCACCTACAGTGCCATCAACATCACCATTGCCAGAAGTATCACCATTATAAGGACATTCACCATTGTCAGGGAATTCTAGAGGTCATGGGGCGGATACACAATCACACAATGAGGATGGTACGCCATGTAATGTCGCTCTTTCTATAATTTCACCTAATGGGGTTCACTACCTAATATTGTCAGTCATGACCTACATGGGGTTCACTACCTAATGCAGACAAAGTGCTTTTTCCAATGTTTTAAAGTAATTTTTCTTACATTAAGTATTGTAGTATAAAATTTGTTTCATTTATAAGGTTATCATGGAGAAATGATAAATTATATAGGTTATTTATATTATGTATGTTTGGAGAAACTATGTTTGACATGTATGTTTGGAGAAACTATGTTTGACATGTATGTTTGGAGAAATGAAATTCAATATTTAGTATGAATACATTATTTATTAAAAAAAAAACTACACTGCACAAGCATGTTTATTTACATTCTTGAACCTTAGTTCATAATATCTTAATAATTTATCAGAGCAATTACCATTGTATTGTGGAACAATTAGTGTCTATGAAAACCAAAACTAATGTGAACCTTGCATACTACTTTGCCACCAATCCCATTACCAATGTGAAGAACAAAGCCTATACAAACTTGAGTGTTATGCACTTGAAGTGAACCAAGTATACCATCAAGTGATCCAGTATCAAAAATATGACTACCTGGCTCAGCATAGAAGCTTGTAAATTCCAAAACTAAACCAATATCGCCACCAGTATTAATAGTATCAAGAAACTCATAACCAATATATATATATATATATATATATATATATATATTACTTGCACCACACTCTCGTGGTCTTTTAACCAAGCATATTTGAAGTTATCATCTGTTGGGGTATGCCCCTTTTTTGAAGTGTTGAGGTAGTATCAACATATATGACAACGACACCACCATCTTGCTTTGTTTGAGCATCTTTAGATCTCTCTTGTATCCCATAGCTCTGTCAAAACCCTTAACATCAACACTTAACCCTTTCTCTTCAACCATAAACTGAGTGAGATCTAATGAGAATCCATATGTGTCCTACAAGACAAATGCTTCCTCCCACTCAATATATTTCCCTGAACATGTCGAACAACTTACTCAAATTTCTCAATACCTTAAGGTTTTTCCAAAACTTTCCTCCTCCTCTTCAATTACAATCCAAAATGTGTGTTTCCTGTTGTTTTAGCTTAGAGAAAACATCACTCATCACATTCACCACCACACTTACAAACCAGTTTACTACGAACTAAATTGATTACCCCTCTTGCACCTTAGTTCATGTACAAAGTCTTTAAAAATATTCAAGAACCTTGTATATGCTAGCAATGGTGCAATTTGGTATTTGATGAAAATAAGTCAAGCCAAGTGCAAGGAAAGCTTGAAAAATCGCTTGTCTAAAATTGGTGTGTGTGTATATATGTGTGTTTGATGGCCTTGCCTTCTCCATCTGCACTGTCCAAGCCCTTGTAAATGGAAAACAACTGTTGAAAGATGAATAGATGGTGCAATTGTATGAAGCAATGGTATTATGTTACAGAGGCAACAAAATGCACGAAAAATGAGAAAAAACAGGAAGGTTTGTGAATAGAGATAGTGAAACAAGGTGATTGGAAGAGGTGATGCCAACTTCCAATGAAATCCTTAAGCTAGTCTTCTAAGAGAAGCCAACAAAGGAGAAGCTCAAACATCAATGATGCTGAAAATTTTACAACTTATCACCAGTATATTCAAGCTTTTAAAAATGAAGTACATGGTTTACCTATTTATAACTTGAAAAGCTTGTAGAAGAAGCTAAACACAAACCCTAACTACCGCCCAATCATAACCCTAACTATCGTCCAACCCTAATCATAACCCTGACTATCGTCCAACCCTAATCATAACCCTGACTACAGTCAAACAAGTCTCCTTCGTGCTCTGATCAATTGTTGCCACGTGGATATGTATAGCAAGCTTTAAAGTTGTCCAATGTTGTAGTGACACATATACAAGAGTGGGAGGTGCACCAACCCTAACACCTTCTCCTATTTTTCTAACCCTATGTTAATGTTTTTACAACCTTGAAAATTCATACAAAGAAAAAAAATAAATGCTATACAATTTTTATAGACACAAGTTGGACTAATTTGACAGTATTTTGGGTCTAATGTGAGTATCTAAATCCCACTCATTATGTATTTGCTGGCTATGGCTCTTGTAGAAGGACTTTGCTTAGGGCTTCTTCCATCATCCCCCCTCTTAAAGAGGATTTCCCCTCAAATTTGGATCATCTGCCTCATTACTTATACTACCTGCTGCAAAAGGAATTAAATTAGTGACATTGATGATAGCATGTACGTTGTGTTCTTCTACAAATCTAGCTGATATGCATTATTATTAATCCTTTTGAAGACTTGAAACAGTGCATCACAACGAGGGTTGAGTTTTTACTTTCTATGTTTTGGAAATCTATCTTTTCGTAAATGTAGTCAAACCCAATCTCCCTCTTCAAAAATTATTTCTCTCTTCTTCTTACTGCTTGGTTTAGCATATCTCTTATTTTGTTGTCGTGTTTGATTTTTAACCTTGTCATATAGGTTTTGCACAAATTATGCTTTTGATGCCCCTTCTTTATGAATGAAATCTTGTGGAATGGGTAGTGGCAACAAATCTAAAGGTGTAAACGGGTTAACCTAGAGTGCCCATACTAATGTCTTCCCACAGAGCACAAGCAACTGGAAATGGTATATAAAATCCATGACGCGTAACATTGGATTTATCTTGTAAATAAGCAATGCATTTTAAACAGTACCTCTAGACTTCTCGTCTCATATGGGGCCAAAAAAAATTTTCTTTTAATATGCTTAATGTTTTCTCTATGCGGAAATGACCCATGAGACCACCTTTATGTGTTTCCTTAACAAGGAGTTTTCTTTGTGAACCTTGGGGAATGTAATTTTTTCTTTCTTTGAATATGTCCTCTTGGACTACATAGTAACCTCCCTACGATTTTTTTTTTACGATTTTTTTTTTTTTACAATCAGCAAAAATAGATGAAAATTCTAGATCTTGGCTATCTAGCTCATGAATATGATCAAATCCAAGAATTTGGGCACCCAATTTAGAAAATAGCAAATTTCTATGAGACAATACATCAGCCACAACATTTTTTTTGCCCTTCTTATACTTAATGACATACTGAAATTGTTCCAGAAATTCCATTCATTCAGCATGTCACTTATTCAACTTATGTTGACCCTTCAAATATTTGAGTGACTCATAATCACTATGAATGATGAACTCTTGATACATAAGGTAGTGTTCCCAAGTTTGAAGGGTCCTAACCAAAGCATACAGTTCCTTGTCATGGGTGGGGTAATTAAGACTGGTATGAAGCTTTTCACTAAAATACGCAATGGGGTGACCACTTTGTAATAACACAACATCTATGCCTACTCTCTATGTATCACATTCTAACTCAAAAAAGGTTTGAAAAACTCAGGTAAACCTAAAATGGGTCCATTAGTAAGTAGAAACTTTATTCTTTGGAAAGCTTTTTCTTGTTCCCCCCCCCCTGCTCCAATGGAATGTGGTGTCTTTCTTCACCATTCATTGAGAGGTGAAGCTAGACTAGAGAAGTTAGGAACAAATCTTCTATAAAAACTTGCAAGTACATGAAAACTCCTAACATCTCCTACACTCTTCAGGGTAAGCCAATCCTAAATGGCTTTTATTTTGACGGGGTTAACATGAACTCCTTTGTTATTTACAATGAAACCTAAAAAGATGACATTATATACACAAAATATACATTTGACCGCATTATCATAAAAGTTATTGTCTAAGAACTAACAAAAATTCCCTAAATGTTGTATATGAGACTGTACATTATGACTATACACTAATATATCATCAAAATATACAACTACAAATTTTGCTATACAATACCGTTAGACATGATCATAAGCCTCATGAATGTACTAGGTGTGTTAGTAATGCCAAAAGGCATCATCAACCACTTGTATAGTCTAAATTTGGTTTTGAAGGCAGTCTTCCACTCATCACCCTCTTTAATACGAATTTGGTGATAACCGCTCTTCAAATAAATTTTTGAAAACACAACTGACCTATGTATAGGGATTGGGTGTCTATATTTGATAGTTATATTGTTAACTGCACGACAGTCACAACACATTCTCCATTTTCCATCCTTTTTGGGCACCAACAAAATTGGCACAACACAAGGGCTAAGACTCTTTTGAACCCTACCTTTGTCAATAACTCCTGAGCTTGAGACTCTATCTCTTATTTTCTTTAGGATTTGTTCCGTAGGGCATACCGACACCAAGAACAAAATCTATTTGGTGTTCTATTGCCTTAAGAGGTGGCAGTCCAATTGGACCTTCACTAGGGAAAACATCACCAAACTCTTTCAAAAAAATTTCAAGTTGAGGAGACAAAGCATTAAGTTCAGAAGTAGTGAACGATGTGCACGTGAGTATCCTTTACACAAAAGGAGGTATAGAGGTTTCTTATTGAGAAGAACATATTTTATTAATTTATTTGACAAAAAGTTCATCTTCTGAGTAACCTCGTGGGAAGGAACACCAAGCTCACACACCTCTGACTCATGTTTAAGATCTAAGTTTTGGTTTTTGGACTTTTTTTCTCGTTATATAAGGTTTTTATTTGTACTTGATCCTCCAATACATATGTATGTGTTAAAGGATGAAGTACAAAAATTCTTTTATTATGGGTGAAAGTAATCTCGTTGGTTACACCATCGTGTATAGTCTTTTTGTTAAATTGTCATGGTCTACCTAATAAGACATGACAAGCTTCCATGGTACTATGTCATATAAAACTTGGTCATCATAGCTTCCTACATATAGCTTTACTTTCACCTCATCTTTCAGAGTAATGTCTCTCCTCAATTATACAATTAGAAAAATCATAAATAGTGACCATTTTTCGGTCACTAAATGACCAAAATCGATCACTGATTAAAACAGTAATCGATTTAGTGACAGAATTTGTGACCGATTTTAAAAATTAGCGAATATTATTTTTATTATAAAAATAATTATTATTATTACATCTATTATTTCTATTATCATTTATACTATTTTTATATATAATTTTATTATTTTTATTACCCACCATTAATCATTTTAATGAAGTTTTGGACAAAGTGCTCCAAGGGGTACTTGAGCCCATAACCTCTCAACAACTTAAGAGAACCCTTAACCATCATACCAAAGCAACTTTTCTCTCATGTTACGATTATTATTATACTTATTATTACAATTAAAATTACTATTATTATTAATATTATTATTAATATTTTTATTATTTTATTGTTGTTCTTGTTATTATTATTATTATTATTATTATTGTTGTTGTTGTTGTTGTTATTGTTATTATTATTATTACTATTATTACTATTATTTTATTATTATCATTATTATTATTATTATTATTATTGTTGTTGTTGTTCTTATTATTATTATTATCATTATTATTATTATTATTACTATTACTATTGTTATTATTATTATTATTGTTGTTGTTGTTATATTATTATTACACTAGTAGAAAAAACACATTTAACCGCAGTTATACAAGGCTTACAACTGCAGTTCTGGAACCGCAGTAGACCAAACTGCATTAAAAGGTATTAAAGCTACCACAACAATTGAATAACCGCACTGGAAAATATAACATACCATCGTGGTTCCTAAGAAACCACGATAACAAATACCCAAAATGGGAAAAATTGGCAAAAAAATAGACATACCACCACGGTTGCAGTTAAAATCGTGGTGGTATTGGACATACAAATGCGGTTGTTAACAAACAACCACATTTTTATGTCCAATACCACCACGATTTTAACTACAACCGCAGTGGTAAATTAATTTTTTTTAAAAAGTAGCAGCAATTATTCGCTGCTGTCCAAAACATTCTCAATTCAAAACCAGGCAGTGCTCAAACATTACACTCTAAGTATTTACACAAACACAAAAACTACATTACAAGTTATACTATACATTATATAAGTCATACATTACGCTATACATACACTAGAAAGTTGTTACAATATATTACAAGTTACACAAACATTATATAAGTCATACAATATACTATACATTATACTATACTTACTACAAGTTTACTCTAAGTTGTCATTTCTCTTTTCAATGAAGTAAGTTGTCCATTCTTTTCGAATAACTTCTATGGACTTGTGTTCAAGTGGGTCTGGATCTCAGAAAACCTGAAATAGGATAATCGTGTTATTAGTTATCATCATATAAAACTCATAATAATTTTATCTAATTTGAAAACTTTCATATATGCTCCCAAGAGTCGGTGATACGGGCTTGAACTGTGGTCTTCATCCAATGCATGACGTAGTAGCCACATTCCCAACCTCCTTTTTGTTTGTTACACTACAATTTCATCAAAGCTAAATCATTAAGCAAGTCCACAACGAATTTAATAGGTTCAACTAAGAATAAAAATATCTTAGACTGCACCCAACGTAGGGTATGAGATGAGGATATAGATCTACCGCTAAGTACATTAACAACATTAATTGCACTAAAATCAAAGATGATTAGTAATAACTTGAATATTATACAAACAAGATCAATATTTTATAAGGTAAATTAAATCATACCTTTGTACCACTTGTTTCATATCATAACTTGGCTTACGATGCAGTGAACAGAACCAGACCGTAGTGTTATCTAGAGGACAAACAACCATTAATTGCCAATGGTTCCTAAAATAATGAATCCGTTATTCATGTTCTCTAAATTACTTAAAATCAAAATATAAAGATTATTAACTTACGAATGAATAATTGGGGCAAAGTAAATGCTCTTTTTGGATTCTTGAATCCATCTCTGCATATAATTCTAGTATTCCAACTTTTTATTTCCAGACATTTGTATGCTTTGTGGTTCAAGGAATCCATAGATATCAGGATTCCCTGTGATATAAACTAATTTATTTATGTACCTGCATTGCTAATATCATGAATATTAGTAAAAACATATTAAGAAATGTAAAAATGTGTAACTCTAAAGTATGCTTACATCATCCATAACTGAATGACTGTAATGTTTAACATTTGTGATCCCATGGCCATTTCCATTATATCATGCATGTATATGTATAGTGGCATACCACCATTGTTGACACCAAATACTGTATGATCCCACCAAATTGCACAAGGTGAATCATACATGATGTGGGAAAGCCTAAACAACTCTTGAATTGGATTCACATTTGTCTGGAGTTGCTAGAGTGGCCGCGACTCAGGACTTGGTGATTTCTATTTACTCCCATCGTCCTGTAACAAAAAAGAAAACAAAACTAAATGTATTAATTTAAACAAAAATTAAGTGTAAATTTAAATAACATGAAGAGAAATGATGATAATCATACCTTATGCCTTTTAGAAATGACCTTTAGGAGATGTGTAGGCCATGCAATAAATGTACCGAGTGTCTGCCCCACAAATCTAACCTCTGACATGGGCTCTGGCACCTCGACATCTGCATGTCTAACTTTTTCGACGACCACTCTACTTAAACCTTCTCTAAGTAACACTGTGTGGATCGTCGAACCTATAGCATACACTCTCTCAATCACTACCAACCGAAGAGGATCTCCAGCAAACAACTTACAAAGATATGAAATGTCAGTTTGTAGCTCCTCCTCGTCGTCATCAGCACAATTACCCTTTGTGCTAACTCTACTGCGTGTAGGTAGTGCTTCATCTTGCTGCATAAGATTGTGTTGCTGGCTTATGCCCATGGATCCAACAGTCTGTTCCATTTCTCATCTTATTTCTTCTCTTAATTCTTATCTTAATTCTTCTCTCATTATCTAGTTGGTCTTGTGTGGCTGGTGTCGCAGATGAGGAAGACCGGGAAGCTGATCCAAAAAATTGTCTTACCCCTACAAGAAACCCAGCAATACGGACACGACTAGGGTCTTCTTGTGTGCCAATAGTTTCCGTCAGTATATCTTGTTTTCCTTGACTCACAAAACTTTCCTGTGAGCTTTGTTGCACCAGGTCATCCTACAAAAAATAATACAATAAAAGTCATTTATTAAATACTAAAAATGAAAACATTATTTGGTACTCAATTTATTAACATTAACTAACAATCCGATGGACAATCTCTTCAGACTTTACAGATGTCATCTACCCTCCTGGTTTAGTCCTAGCAAACTTCCATTTCTCATGTTGACTAGGAGAGGATAGAGGAGAAACAACATCTTCTAAAGTTGAAGAATCATGTAATGCTTTGAACTTTTCTTCCATTATATTCTTTTTTAATAAATCATAACCCTCCCTAGACAATCGGTGGGGGGCAATGTCTTGCGCTTTCTTCCTTTTCTCCTACAAAATACAAAATTCACCTTTGTCACATTCATATTATTTAATTAAGTTGTGATTAAAAAATAAAACAAACCTGCCAAGAGGGATGCTCTCTAATTTGGATAAATTGTGTCCAAGTCTTCATCAATTCCATATTTTTCACAAGGAGACTTTTCCTTGTGTTTTCCATATATGTATGTAGTGGTCAAGCTAGCCTTGAATGACCTCCATTTTGCCCCACTAAATGACATAATCTTCTTCCTAATGAAGCTGGAGGTTTCAAACTCAAAGCTTGTCTGCAAAATTAAATAAATAAGTCATCAAGCAATGAACAAAAGAATATCATAATGCAATCATTATAACCTATAAATTTGTTACTTACACAAAGGTCCTGCCAAATCAGATCTGTTTCTTCTTCAGTCACATGATCCCAGTCAGGTACAAAATAGATACTTTTGATCGTGCTAAGACACCACAATAATTGGCAAACTTGCCAAAATTTGGGCCTGAAGCCCTACCAGACTGAGGATCTATATCAACTAGGAATTTGATACCACCAAGACAATTAATGGTAATAGCTCTCAAGCGTGTTGCTTCTATAGTCTTCTTTGAAGAATCAGCCATGACCTGAAATTGAAAAAAAATAATGCTTAATATATAACATCAACAATAATAACATCAAATGTTAAAATTAAATCATATCAATGTTCAAATAACATAAAATTAAATAGCCTAAGGAAAAAATAAACATTACTTATTTTTGTATTATGGAAGTGTTACAATGTTCTCCCATATTCCTTTATTATGATCCATTCGTGTAGCATGTACTTCATCAACATCATTTTCCTCATTCATAGGAGGTAATTGTCTTGAGAATGACGAATTATTAGCATATTGGACTATTGAGTCGTCATGGTTATCGACATCAAGTTCATTTCTCCTTCGGATGACAATTAACCACCTCTCATTTGAAGGATCTTTAACATAAAAAACTTGTTTTGCTTGGTAAGCCATGATGAAAGGATCTTCCTTAGAACCTATCTTTGTGAAATCAACTAATGTAAAACCCAAGTCATCAACATACACTCCTATGTTACTATCAACCCATTTACATTTAAATACCGGAAACTCTAAATTTGACATAGTCAACTTCCCAGATTTCTTCAATTACTCCATAGTAACTTGTTGAAGCCATGACAGGATTGTTATTTTTTGAACTAGCAAAGTGCATTGACTCTGCCTTAAGGGTGACACCACTATTCTGCATTGTACTTTTTTTATCCTCAGTGCTTGTGTAAAACGAGAACTTATTAATATCATATCCAGACCTTATGACATCAAAGTTGGGTTCTCGTGCTAACCATTTCAAATCTTCAACATCACAAGCCCTTTCACCAATTTTCTCTTTAAACCATTTCAAAAACATGTTGTTATGTGCCTTCAACAACCACTTCTCATTTACACATGGATTCATTGACTTCAACAACATTTTGTGCTCATCTAAGAATGGAAGAACATCATCAGTATTGTTCAAAATATACAAGTGTGCTTGGAGTACTTGTTGATCTTTTCGAATTACCCTCACACCTCGTGTGCCTTTGCCTTCTTGTCTTCTCACATTTAAACAATTCACACACGGACAAAAATATTTGTTATTTACTCCTGCTCCATTCCTCTTAGTAAATTGTAGAAACTCTTCAACACCTTTCTCATACTCATCACTGATTCGACTTGCAATTATCCAACTTTGATTCATGACTACGTATATAAAAAAATTCATAAACAAGGCACAAATGAAACCTAAAATTGTCGAGGATCGAACATCCTCGGAATCAATACCAACATGTCATCATGAACATAAATATTATATAAAGCATAAAATATCGAGGATCGAACATCCCCAGACTCAAGCCCAACACATCATCATAAACATAAATATTACAGAAAACATAAAATGTCAGGGATCGAACACCCCCATACTCAGTACCAACACGTCATGATAAACATAAATATTACAGAAAATATAAAATGTTGGGGATCGAACATCCCCGGACTTAATACCAACACGTCATCATGAACAAGATACAATCCTAGTGCTAATACTCTAGCCTCTCTAACATCATCCTAGTGTACAAACGAATATAAAGCAACAACAAAGTAAGTTAATAAAATAGAAGCATTGAGAATTTGACAAAAGAAATGGACGAACTTGAAAAGTAGAGAAAATGGCAGCAGCACCACGATACAATGGCAGCAAGCTTGAGAAGCGTGTGGATGACTATGGCGGAGACCTAAAAAATAGAGAATGAAGTGAAACAGACAAAAGTGAATAAGTGTAGACAAAGAGAGAGAGACCTGAGTGGTAGTGGGGGTGGCAACAGAAGTAGAAGACAACGGGCTTCTTAGTGGTGGTGGGGGTGGCGGCTGAAAGAGAGAGAGACCTAAGGGATGGTGGGGGTGGTCGCGGAAGCAGAAGAGAAAGAGAAAGAGATTTGAGTGCTAGTGGGGTTGGCGGCGGAAAAAGAAGAAAAGGGCCTTCTTAGTGGCGGTAGGGGTGGCGACGAAAGCAAAAGAGAAAGAGAGGGAGAGACGGCATAAGAGACGATGAGGGACGACGGAGGACGGTGAGAGGGGGAAGATGAAAGCGTAAACAAAAAAGTCAGCGCGGGCTCGAGGGAAACACTATGTGAGAGAGGGGGAAGATGAAAACATAAACGAAAAAATGAGCGCGGGCTCTCTAAAACAGGGGATACCACCATGGTTCCTAAGCACAACCGCAGTCGTATCCACATACCACCGCGGTTGTGCCTGGGAACTGTGGTGGTATCCCCCTACAACAGCCAATTTAAATTTTATTTTCTGCCTATCACCATAGTTGTTTCTAAAATCGCGATGGTATCTCCCTGCATTAAAAAATTATTTATGCCTACTACCGCGATTTTGGAAACAACTGCGGTGGTATCTCCTACTGTGTGCCTCGTGGGGAATACGACTATGATTTTTGTATACAACTGCAATGGTATCGTTCCACTTAATTTCAAGAATGTCACCGCACTTTTTTTAGTGTGGTTCCCTGGTAACCACGGTGATGTCCTGTCGTTAAATGTCTTTTTTCTACTAGTGTTACTATTATTATTCTTATTATTATTATTATTATTATTATTATTATTATTATTGTTGTTGTTGTTGTTATTATTGTTACCTTTATTATTATTATTACTATTATTATTATTATTATTATCTATGATCGAATCAATAGTCGAATCAGTCACCGAATATGTGGTCAATCAGTGACCAAATTAGTTATCGAATGTTTTGGTCATTAATTTAATCATTCATAGTGACCGAATTTTTTGGTCACTAATTTCAGTCACTATTCAATAGTTTTTTAGTAGTGTTAATCTAATGTAATTTATAAGGTTTAGGATGAGGGAGAACAAAAAATTTCTCAACCAGCCTAGTACTACAGCAATTACAACACGATTCACTGTCAATGATAAGAGAACAAATATTTTCAAAATTTTGCAACAAGTATGAAATATGTTCTCTCATTACGACTCAAGTTGTGGACTAGGCTGATTATTGAGGGTTCTTCGAATCATTAGGAGATCCCCCTTGTGTGAATATGCATCTTCACTTATTTGACATTCAAATTCATCACTTGCACTATCTTCTGCAGACTCTTCCTCACTATTATATACATCTTGGGCCTTAATGAGAATAGTCCTCATCGAAGGACATTGGGGCTTGACATGCCCATGACCCAGACATTTAAAATGTTTAATATCACTAGTGCGGGTAGGCGCCACGTGCTCATCTTTGTTTTAAGATTTTCTTGAGCTAAGTTCTTGGAAGGAATTTCTTTAGGTTTTTCTTTAACAAATTTTTCCCCACTCTTGAATTCTTTCTTAGGAATTGAGTTAGAGTAAGAACTTCTTCCTTATCCTTTTTCGTAAATTTTGTTGCTCAACTTTAATACAAATCTAGACTAGATCATGAAAATCATGATAGGGAAGAAGTTCTACTTTATCTCGTATCTCAAGGCTTAAATCGCTCATGAACCTAACAATAGTTATGGACTCGTCCTCTCTTATTCTTGTTCTCATCATATATAGCTCTATTGGATGTTACTATCACCGAGATATAGGGTTGAGTTTATGCATGTAAGCTCCAATGCTTCATCTTGAAAACAGTTTTGATGGGTGAGGGATGAAGTGCCGATGCCAAATGGATACGAAATTGATGAAACGCTTCCGCAGGAGTCCGGGCAGCCGGGCAGGGTTTGGCTGGCGGCTGCGAAAGCCGCAAGTAACAGCACGGTCAGTCTGGTCAGTTGCTTCTATGTGTTCTCCAATCTCATTGTTGCCATATGTGGTCGATAACACTTTCGATCCAGTTTATAGTACGAGGAATTTAGATTGACCTACTTAGTCTTCCCTAGAATAAAGTAAGGAAAAAGTTAGTTTGACTAGTATCCTTCCATTTCTCACTATTTTCGTTAATCAAATATTATAAACTAATGAAATTAATAATATATATAAGTGTTATATGGGTTTAGAAAATTAACCCCAAATATCACCACTCATAAAAGTAATACCTTATGGCTATACTCATCTTAAAAGAAAAAATAAAATAAAATATATCTTAAATTGTGAAAAAGATAAACTAATTTATCTTAAATTAAAAATACAAATTTAGTGAAGAATGAGTTTCCACTGGCAAAACTTTACGAAATTGGTGCAATTTTGCTTTGACATTATTAAAACAGATATATTTAGAAAATTACTTGCATGAATAAGTTTTACGACACGACTTTTTTATAGAGTTAATTATAACTTCAATCTCGTATTTTTTATCTCCTAATTGAAGTAGTGCCTTTTCAAACTAACCATCGTATCACTGCCAAAGTCATATGATACAAACACGAATTTATTCAATATAATCTGAAAATAAACTGAAATTGTCAAAGTATGACACGTTTTTACTGTAGTTGGGCTTGAAGCTAAAGTCGTCTAAGGAGGGAACACTTTTTGGTATGGAATTTTAGCTAAAGTCATGCAAGGGCCACCACTTTGGTGTTGTTGATGTTTATCAAGGCAATACAACTCGTTTCATTATTGTTTGTTATCTTTTTTCCTTCTTGGATGGGGAATTCTTGACATGCATGTGTTTATAAAATTGTTTTGTAATTAGGTTAGCGTGAAAATTAAATTGTTTAGTTTTATATGTTATATATTTGTTTTTGTTTGATTATTTTGTAACACAATATAAAAAATCAATTTATATTTTTTGTTATACAAAAAATTAAGAGAAAGCTTAAGAATATAAATTAAAAATAAATTTCAACATGAACATTCTTCCATATGGAGAAATAGTTTATTTATGAGATAATGTGCCATAAAGTGATATTTTTCTTTGTCTTCTAGGTCTTTTTTGAGCGTCAAGTTTGGTAGATGTGTGAGGAGATCGAACTGGATCATTATACTTGTCTTCGTTTTTGTCGTCCAGACCACGATCATTGGGTCTTTGTGAGGGCATTGTGGGCTAATAATAGTGCATGAATGATATGAGATTGTGTGCAGATCGATGTGCCAATGTGGAATTTTCAAAGATATTTCATGGAATAGAAAAAGTTTGATTGAGAAGGAAAATGTTATATATGGATGGAACTTGTTAATATAGAAAGCGGGAAGATATGTGGTGATGATGATCCGTGTATCTAGACATTGGAAGTTGTTGAAGATTAGACTTACCAAATGACTAATCATGAAATCATTGAACATATAAAGAAGACCCAACATGCAAATAAGGAGGTTATGGATGGGATTGCTCAGTCTCCCTGGACACGCCCTACTATTGAAAAAAAATCGTAAATTTTAGATAAATAAAAATATATTATTAAATACTTTTTGGAGTCAACTTACATTGACATCAGATGCTGGTTGTGAAGGCGATCTGTAACGGATAATGTGATGGATGTACCATTGCATTTATATTATGGTGTACACAAATGACCACTACTGTTGAACTGAATTTCTTAAATGAGAAAATTATGTCAATCGTTCTACATTGTTATCCACTTTCATGGTATTGTAGTCAATATCTATCTACTATACCTTTCATACCTTCTTTGTGAAGTTGATCTAAGTTTAATCGTTGGACTAGTTTGTCAAAACTTAAATTGCCGTACTACTTCGATCAACTTAATGAGATTCTTGTTGGCAAGAATCCAAGCTTGAAGATTTGATGAAACAATCCAAGTTTAAAGTTTGAATTGAGTTTGATTTTGTGTCATAGAATTAGTGTACATTTGATTGCTTTCATCATTACAAAAGTATACAAGAACTTCAATGAACTAAGGGAAAATCTATTTTAAAATTGATTTTAAGTAAAAAGAATTAAAAGTTCATGAAAAACAATTTATTGATTTTCAGAATCAATCAATTAAATTGTGTTTAGGCAAAATAAATTGATTTAATAGAATACCAACCGATTGATTTCACTTAAGTGCAGAACTGTTATATAAGAATAGGTTCTGTAACTTTCGTGAACAACTTTTCACAATTTAGATTTTTAGAAAATTTGAGTTTGAGAATTGTGTGAGCACGGGAGAGCAAGAATACATCTTGATTGAGAGTTTCTTCAAATATTTTTCAAAGATCAACCTTGATTCTCAATCTTGGAGCTAATCTTGCATGCCTTTGAATGATTGAAGCATCATTAGCTACCTTAATGTTCAAGGAAGTTTTTCTTTTCTGTCTTGATAGATTTTAGGTGTTGCCTTGGTGTAAATTTTGATCTGTAATTCGTTTTCCTACATTTGTAGTGTTGTAATTCATTTAGATGGAGTTTCTAAGTGTGTATGGGGTTGGTATTCCATTTAGATAGTGTTTATAAGTTGGAACTGCAGTAGTTTTCTGCATCTGTGCAGTAGGATTCTACATAGGTTTTCTTGCTCATTATAGGGTTCAAGATTGGGTCTTGGACTTGTTGTTTCCTTGTAATCTTTGTGTGATTAGTGGAACCCTTGATAGTGTTGCAAAGGAACTAGTATAAAAATCGTGTGATCCCTTCCTATTTTTGTGCATCTTGATATTCGTGAACTATTGATGCATTAAAAATTGAATCTGCGATCTCAACAACCAATTGAACGTAAAATCAACCGATTGTTTTTCTAGGCTGTTCAAAAAATTGATTCTTAACCTACGTTTTGTTTAAAAATCTTAGGTGTAATTGGTTATGTCATTACTAGATCTCGTTAAACTTTCAAATTAAAATTCCAATCAACTGATATATCAATTCAACCCACTATTTTTTCTCACTGCTGTTTTAAAACTGATTGTTGAGTGTTCTAGAAAGATTTCAATCGATTGTTCGTAAATTTAATCTGTTATTTTTCTTGACTAAAAACTTTATAAAGATCATTTTTGAAATTTCTTGAACACAAACTGTGTTGGTAAAATTCAATTAACTGAGATCGCTGTTAAAATTTTCAAAAACTACAAATGAAAATTTTTTTAATCAATTCAATTGCGTTTTTTAGGAACAACTGGCTCCAAAAGGGGAGAGGGTTGAATGGAACATGAACTAATTTGTTGTAAGCAAAAACCACCAAACAAGATCGTTCAAGGCAATAATATATAAGCACGGATGAAGTAATTTTATAGTAGTTCACCCTAATCTCTTGGGCTACGTCCAATTCTCCCTTAAAAAATTGTTCAAAGAGGTTTCACTATTCAGAAAACCATTATAACAAGTACACAAACCTCTTCAGGTTACCACAAGTACATAAACCTCTCCATGTTATCAGAGTAAACAAACCTCTTCACGTTAACAAGTACACAAACCCCTCTAGATTATACCAGTTTCAATCTTCCCCTGAGATCAAGACCACTCAAAATTGAAAGAAACACTCTCAAAAGAGAGAACAATTAAAACTCACAGGGGTTTACTTCACAAAGGTGAAGAATTACACAATGGTTTTGCATAACCCAAAACTCTATAGGTTCTGAATAGCAGATTTACAATAGACACTCAGTAGATACTCTATTTCTTCAATGTATTATATGATGTATTTCTCTTTTTTTCTTCTTTTCTTCGACTTGAAATTGTTCCTTTATATGTAGATTTTTAGAAACTAGTCGTTAGATACTTGATAGGTAAATCTTAACCATCTAATACTGAAACTAGCCGTTGGAAGAAAAACCTCTATACATTTTTATTATGCATTGAAACTGACTTTATCTACATATAGAAATAATTTAAACAACACAAGATATCTTTGGATTGAAACAATTAATCATATTTAAATATTTCATAAGAAGTTGAATGTAGGAACAACTGGCTCCAGAAGGGGGGGTTGAATGGAGCCTGAACTCAATTTGCTATAAATAGAAACCACCAACCAAGGCAAAAAATATAAGCACAGATAAAGCAGTTTTATACTGGTTCACCCTAATCTCTTGG
>Ga0209489_102876_pt1 | contig 34375 bp, 15 predicted proteins | sample SiratrowhiteBW_FD_187527 | JGI IMG/M metagenome (GOLD analysis project Ga0209489, IMG submission 187527) | Root nodule microbial communities of legume samples collected from California, USA - Siratro white BW (SPAdes) (version 2) | ecosystem: Host-associated > Plants > Roots > Nodule | place...
TATATATATATATATATATATATATATATATATATATATATATATATATATATATATATATATATATATATATATATATATATATCCTAGTGTCTATTATTATAAAATGAAATCCTGATGTTAACTTTTATTTTTATGAATATCAAAGTATTTTGTAAAAAAAAAAATCAGAAAAGGGTGGCGAAATTATATTTGAGTTTCTATACGTGAAATAAATTAATTATTTTTATTGTTATAAGTAGAAATTTCACATCTTTTAACTATTAATCTTTTTAATTTATTAATAATATGAAAATGATAAATTTATTTAAATAAAATGTACTTTCATCCTTAAATAAATTACCAAACCAATTTTCTAATATACTAAAATATGTTTTTACCACGATATAGTAACTACAAGAATATGTATAAATACATTTATTTTTTTAATAAATTGAATATAAACTGTTGTTATTTAACAATGAATTACATAGTTTGTGGCCAGTTATAGTTTTTTATGATTATACTAACTTAACATTCTAACTTTTCTTTTTTTAATTTTTATCATTACATGAAGAAGTGAAAATGTTAGGTTTGAGATTCCTTTTGCTTTTATTCCTTGTATAAATACATTTTTTTTCATTGTAATATTGAGACTTGTAATTAAGTTATGTTAAACTACAATATTAATGTTAACAATTTAAATTATATTATGTTGTGAATAATTAAAGTTTGAAGTAAATTAACTTTTTTTGGTATATATAAAAATTTATTTTTAAGTACATTATTTTGGAACTCTCAATTTTTTCTGAAAAAAAAGTTTTACTTTAAAAAATCGGCTCATGCATTGGCCCTACTCATAAAATTTTTGTCAGCATTTTGGTCTATAAACTTTTTCTTATATAAACTTCTTGGTTTTATGATTTTACTTTTTACTGTAACTCTTGTGAGTTAGAGTCAAATTCTATGGATTGGAGCAAACTGAAATATGTACATATACCACTCGTATATACTAGTTTTAACTTGGATCTTATAAGACATACTAATTAGGCTTTCAAAATTTTCATGAAAAATAATGTTTTTTTACCTAAAGATTGCAATGACAAGCGTTTAATCAATTAACCTACGTACAAAATAAAATTACAACGATATAGAAAAAAAAAAAGGAAAAATAATGAATTTTACTCAAAGTCTGACTAAAATTTATTTACAAAAAATTGTCTAACCAAATCAATTGAGTTTGATACCTACTATATACTCAAAGTTTGAATTTCATTTAAAAATCAATAATGAAATAAATTAAAAATTATTTTGTTTAAGTGTAACACTGTATGTGTTGAGTTAATTAACGAATATAAATAAATGTAAAGGTTGTTGTTTTATAGTTCGATTAAATTGTATTTATAATATATTTATATTAACTAAAGCATGATAATAAAAATAGTATTTAATTTTATCTATTAGATTTGTGATTTAAATATGACATAAAATAGAACTATAGCTATCCTAAACAATTATAAAAAAATCTACAATGTGTCCTTTTATTTGACAATTTTTTATTATGAAACATTTAATATTTTTGTACAAAAATAATATTTCATAATTTTACAATAGTAAAAATAAAAAAAAAATCCATTTAAACCAAATTATAAAAAAACAATGGTGTAGTTTGATTCAAATTTTAAGCTATAAAAACTATAGAGAGCAAACCATGATAGAAACATAGAAAAATAACAAAAATAATTAAATTCAGTGTCGTGGTTGTAGTAAGACCAATTAAGTCTTTTTTTCCGTAGGCTCATAAAATGAAAAGTTTTTTTTTTATTAATTATATGTATTGACTAGGAGAAACACAACTACAACTACTAATTAATTGACTCAAAACATAAATTGTGAAGACTTAATGTAAGTGCTAAGTTTTTCACAATAGTGTCAACTTGCAATGGATAATATTAAACTTTTAATTGAAAGGAGAAAAAAAATACTTTTTCGTTATATAATTAATATTTATCTTTTAATTGAAGGAAAAAAAAGTAGTTATTAATAGTTATTTTTCATTGAGCTTATTAGAAAATAATATATATATATATATATATATATATATATATATATATATATATATCACAAAATAGATTAACGAATTAGATATTTCATAAATATTAAAATTATATAATTTTAAAATTTTAATAATAAATCAAAAAACAATTACAGCTGAATGTGTCGTCATCTACGATTACAATATTGATCATCCATTCATTTTTTTTATCAGCAAAATATTGCTACTTTCATGCTCATTCCCACAGGCCAAAGGTACGATACAGAAACAATGAGATAAAGAAAGAAAATAAATATACATATATATATATATATATATATATATATATATGTGTGTGTAGCTGAAGCAAATTTCATTCGTAGACTATCCAAAGTCTTGGTTTCACGTGGAAGCAAACCATTTCTTATGGTGTTAAGTCTATTATCATGCAAGTATATCTATATATTTAAAATAAAACGCATTTTCCTGCAAGGCTATGCAAGTGTATCTATATAAAATATCTCTTAACTGTTCTAGAAATACTGAGCAAATTTAATGTAAAGAAACACTAGATAAAACTGTTGTGAGAGCAACTTCACAGTAACCTGAAGCGCCTATAAATTAAGGCCATACCATAGCAGAATATATACTCTTTGATCTCATCGTTTTCTTTCATTGAATCAGCAAATGATGGGTGTTTTCACTTCTGAAAGCGAACACGTTTCTCCGGTCTCCGCTGCAAAATTGTTCAAAGCCATTGTCCTAGATGCCGCCAATGTCTTCCCAAAAGCATTACCAAACTTCATTAAGAGCGCAGAAACCATCCAAGGAGATGGAGGACCAGGAACTATTAAGAAGCTCACTCTTGCTCAAGGTAAACATCAATTAATTATACGGAAAAATTAATAGATTAGGTGGTTCAATGTTACATTCTGCTGAAATATATTTGTTAACATAATGTAATTCATTTCATATATATTATATGTGTGTGAAATGTGAACACAGGTTTAGGGTTTGTGAAGCACCATGTAGATGCAATAGACACAGAAAAGTACGTGTACAGCTATAGTGTGATTGAAGGAAGTGCATTGTCAGAGTCATTGTAGAAGATATGTTATGAGTACAAATTAGTGGAAACCCCAGATGGTGGATCGATTGTGAAGTCGACGAGCAAATACTATACGAAAGGTGATGAGAAACTGGCTGAAGAATTTGTGAAGGCTGGCAAAGAGAGATCTGCTGGATTCACTAAGGCTATTGAGGATTTCCTTCAGGCTAATCCTGATTACAACTAAGCCATCACTAACCATATATAATCATCCACTGTTATGAATATGGTCCTTCTGTGTGTCTTTTTTCGTCCCTGTTGTGCTGCTTTAAGTTTCAATAATTAACATTTGACCTTGGTTCATGAGAAAGCTTTGAAATTGTTCCAAAGAGGTCATGGTCATGATCAGTACTATTTGTTTTACCCTTTTGTTAGAAGTTTCTCTGGCTTCAACTGTAATATGAATGCATTACTGTTACTTAATCACGGGTTGGATCTCCTATAAAGAGAAATGTCTGTGTTTAATTCTATAATGATACAAACCATAAGAATATATGTGAGGAAAAAATTTATAATTTACTAGAAAAATAACAAGAGCTGAAGCCTGAAATCACGAGATGCAAAAAGGTTACTGTGCGGTATGGTCACGAGATGCAAAACATATCGTGATTTTAATATTGCGATCTAATAAAATTACTTTTTAGAAGATTTTTGAATTTAAATTCTTTTCCAAGCTATTAAATATTTCGGCTAATATCATTTAAACCATACACTTATAAGCACACTTTAGTCAGAAATCAATTTGGACAATTAAAGAGATTGATGGGCCAATAGAATATTTAAAAGAAAAAATAAAAAGAATGTATTTTTGAGGAAAAAAAAAAAAGAGAGAGAGAGAGAGAGAGAGTAACATATGCAATGTATCAATTTATTCAAAATAAATTGATTATTTTTCACTTGTAATTTAACAGTAACGAAGGATCATGGTTGACTATTTTCTCTCATATTATAATAATCATGCTCTCTGTTTCTTATATAGTGGTAAACCATTGAGAGTTGATTCCATAAAGTCTATAGCCCAATAAGAAGATAATGGCCCAATAGTGGGTACTCAATTACAAGAGTCCAAAATTTGATTGAAAAGGACAATTGTGTAAATTAAAATATATCAACTTTGATTATCCAATTATAAAACAACGGAAAAAGTACTGTAATATTTAATTAAACCCCAATTCAACTAGAATTGAATCACTAAATAGTAAACTAGTATTTTTATGGGTTTAAAAAAATTAGTTGTGAATGCTATACATTAGTGTAATCTTTTATTAGAAAATAAAAACAGTTTTAAACTTCATTAAATTTTATGTTCGTGTTATTTGTGGTTTTTTCGTTTGAATTCTTATAAAAAAAATATTTATTGAATATTTAATTTTTTTTTTAATTGAATTCTTGTTATCTAACATTTTAATTAACTGGGTAAGCGTGATTGTTATCTTGTCATATTATCTTACTTATTTTTATGTGTTAAAAAATATGTGATTTTATAATTAATATAAAATAATATTACAATTAGCATACCCATACAAATAAGCAAAGTTATAGGATAAAATAACATCTACATCACCCAATTAATAAAAAAATAAATACTAAAAACTCAATCTAAAAATATGATAAAAATTTTAAATATTTAATAAACAAAAAAATTAATAAAATTTAATAAAAAATAGTCAAATTTATAAGTTAATTAAGTTTTACTTTTATATTCAATATAATTTAGAAACAATAATTTTATAAGTAAAACAAATTTCTTTTTGACACGACGAGTAAACGTGGGTTTCACTCTCTATTATCCTTAAGCATACAAAAGGCCAATTTCATTGCGAGTCAATATATTTATTTTTTTTAGAAAATAAATAAAGTTAATATATAATTGAGTGTTATTATAATTTTTTGATATATGTTAATGTATAGTATTAAATCATTAAATTTTTATATTTAAAATTTTAATTTTAATTTTCATACTTTTTTTTTTAAGTTTTTACCCATGTGTTAGTTTTAGATAAAAATAAGATAAGATATATGAATGTTAGTTTATTAAAAGAAAAACCTATATATTTTAAAATTAAAGGAGTATGATTATCAATTTTTTTCTTTTTTTTTTTTTTACTCCTAACACATACATTACTATTTTCGTTCTAACTCTGTGTTCGTACATATCAATGTGTGTAAGATAAAATCATTGTATTCTATTGAAGGAAGAAGGATAAGCAAAAAAAGGCATATAGGCATTCTATTTTCCATTTTGGCTTTTCCTAATCAGATTAGAATTTCAGGTGTAAGAGCAACAGTTCAAGGAATGCCCACCATTATTACTATTTTAAAATGTACGGCCAAAATATTCAATGAACTGTCGTTATTAAAACATACGAATATCAAATCAATTCTATCTAAGATAGTAAAAGTCTTAAATAATAATAATAAAAGTCTTCCATGTAAGTTTATATTTTTTATAGTTATAAAAAATTAAATAGTATTTAAAAATGCAGTATTTTGATATAATATATTTGATCGATGTAATTTTAATCAATATATAAAACGTTATTTAAATTAAAAAAACACAAGTATTGTTAGTCTAAATAAAAAGAATAAGTGACAATTAAAGTAAATGATGACTAAATATTTCTTCAAATTTTGGATAATAATACCAGTTTTTTTCTTTGTAATGATAAATACCAGTGTATTTTGACTTTTCTGGGTCTTCTTATGAATCCAATTTGTTCAAGTCTATAATGTTGGCAAATGACCTCCTTTATACCTATATATTCATCATCTTAGGTCTACGTCTTTACTTCATATGAAAGCCTTCAAATAAGAAATTTCTCATTGACCATTTTCTTTTTAGGAAACACATCCATCAATGTTTTTTTTTTTTTGAATAAGATCCATAGACCAATGTTAACTACCAAACACATGATAACAATTAAATTACAGTTTTAGTTAAATTCATGATATAAATTTATTATTTTACTATGATTAAGATTTTTATTTAATTATTAAAATAATGAATATAGTGTTAAATTTATTATGAAAGTGTGGAAGTAAAATCCAAAGTGATAAGTGTGTACCGAGATCTCCTGTCAAGAATCAACCATTAGTGTTTTAATCTAAACTCGGTCAAAGTAAAATGAAAATAAAAAATCGTTAAAATTAGGTCAAAATCAAACAAAAACTCATGTATGTTCAGATTTAATTATGTTTAAAAATGGTGTTTTCAATGTGTCTGAAATTGTCAATATCAATAGTCCTTCTTCAAACAACAATACTTAAACTCGTTTTAATTAATCAACTCTATATTCCCTTTCAATAAGTTAGGGATTGTTTAACAGAGGACTTCTTTAACACATTCAATATTTTTACGGCATACTTAATCTTGCACTTGTGTCGCTAACTTTAACTTCAACTTTTTGTGTAAGATTTCAAAATAGTGATTATATTACCAACATACTTGCTACTCCATGATTAAATATAACTGATCTTCACTTTCTTATAGTTATAACAACTATGAAGATTATATTAAAAAGTGTTCAAAGAAATAGAAAACTATGAATATTCTAGTTCTGGTGAAAAACAATTTAACACGTGCTGTTCTCAGCATACTTGGGTAGGTAAGAAACTATCCTGATCCCGAATTGTATGAATCCAATCCAAGTGTGTATAAAATGTTGGCAAATGGCATGATCCTTCAACTAGCCACCACCCATGTGTGGGGCCATAAGTTTGAATATTACGAAAAAAAAAAAAAATGCAGCAGCCACTAGCATTTTAAGTCTTCAAATAAGAAAATTCTCATTCTTAACTACCAAATTAGTGTTCATTTGATTATTTTTGAAGTCTCAGTTCAAAACTTATCCAATTGAATCAAAGGCCTTGTTTCCACGAAACTCTCTTCATATAGGTGTTGCTGGACCTATAAAATACAAGTCCTTCTCTCTTGATCTAACATAACATCTACCATCTATCGTTCAGAACTTTGATTCCCTGAGATTTCTGCAACCTACAAAATTCAGCATGGGAATCACAACCTATACACAGGAATACTCCTCCTCTGTAGCCCCATCACGCATGTTCAAGGCCTTGATCGTAGACTCCAAGAATTTGCTTCCAAAGCTCTTACCTCAGTTTGTAAAAGATGTGAATGTAATCCAAGGTGATGGGGAAGCTGGAAGCATTGAACAAGTGAACTTCAATGAAGGTTGGCAATCAAATTAACATAGACACGCTAAACTCAAAGAGGATTACTTTACTTCTCTATATTATTTTTTAGTTAATCTGTTATGCATTTGTTTTATGCAGCTAGCCCCTTCAAATATCTGAAACACAGGATTGATGTGCTTGATAAGGAGAACTTGGTTTGCAAATACACTATGATTGAAGGGGACCCTTTAGGTGACAGACTTGAGTCTATAGGTTATGAGGTCAAGTTTGAGGCCACTAGTGATGGAGGTTGCCTCTGCAAAATGACAAGCAATTACAATACCATTGGGGATTTTGATGTTAAAGAGGAAGAGGTAAAGGAAGGAAGGGAGAGCACTATTGCAATTTACAAAGTTGTGGAGTCATACCTGCTGGAGAATCCACAAGTATATGCTTAATTGTTTATTTGTTAGTTCATTTATTGTTTTAGGTTTCATAAGATATACAAATTATTCAAATTTTTAATAACAGTGTGCAACTATAGGGTTGTTTAGAATGGTTGCAAAGACTTGGATTCCTTAATAAGCCCCTGCTATATTAATAGCCAAAAAGGGCCAGTGGTTTGGCAAAAATATTTGTACTTTGGTAGTAACAGAGATGAAGAGTGTTTTGTTTTAGCTTTACATGAGTTCCAATGTACTTAAATAAGCAACAATTCATATCTGATGTTCATTTTTAATCATATATGATGTTCACTTGGTAAAATAGGTGTCATGAGCATTCCTAATGTGAAAGCAACCACCATTTTATAAAAGGGGATTTATAACAAAGTTTTAATTAAAGACGTCCAGAGCTTTATACTTAATTTATATAATAAATTATGCAAAAGATGTTAAGGCAGAATGATACAACTTTAGTGTGGACAAGGCGAACTGCAAAAACAAACGATTCCTTGCATTTCCCACTTCTCTTGCCTTTAGCATATTCCTTGCCCGTGCAAGCCATGTATAGACAGATTCTGTGCACAGGTTCTCCATCCATAATCCACTTCCTTAAAACATAAACACGTCCCATTGTTTCTCTAATGTTACAGCTCCATGGCTCGGGAGGAGTCACAGGTAATATCCAAGAATGTATGTCATATATTTTGTTATATATTTTTTGATCTTCGATAAATATAAACAAATGGCAAGCACTCTTTTCAAGAGCGGCTAATCCGTCAAATGCAGGCACCTCGCGTCACACAGATACAGGTCCGAGTGGACTGCAAGGGTTGCGTCAAGAAGATCAAAAAGGCACTAAATGGCATTCATGGTAGGTATATTATATATACGCGATTTCCGTGGCATATGAAGCACTTACACCATCAATTTATTTGATCTTCTCCCTTTGTAGGTATATATGATCTTCGTGTTGACTTAAATCGACAAAAGCTCACAATTGTTGGGTGGGCAGATCCAGAACAAGTTGTCAAAGCAATTAAGAAGACAAAGAAGAACGCCACAATTTGCTCTAGTATTGAATTAACACCTCCATCTAAACCAACAGAACCAAAACCAAAAGGAAATGCACCAGCCCCTAATGCAGCACAAAAATCTCCACAATCTCCACCACCTCAAGCAAGCCACCCATCAGAATTACCACCACAAGCTCCACCGCCTCAAGCAAGCCACCTATTAGAATTACCACCATGGCAGCCACCACCAGAAGCAACACCAACATCATCCGTACATTCTCCAGCACAGAACAACACAAACCGGCAGTGGCAGAGCAACACAAGAACAGAAGAACTAGAACAGGTTCACGTGACAAATCATCATCTGTCTAACTACGCAAACAGATTCAGTTCTGGCCACAACCATGCCGAGCACTGGCGCAGATACGATAATGGCCCTGTATTACTGCAAGAGCCGTCGCCATCCATGTATGTGACACACAGCTACAATACACACATGCCTCCGTCATATGTCACTGAATGCGAATACGTTAGATCACCATCGATGCACACACATTACAATTGCATAGAACACTACAGTGGAGATTACCAAAACGGCCATGTAAACATCGCTTCAATGTTCAGCGATGATAATCCTAATGCATGTTGTATAGTCTAGTTAGAATGTTAAGAGATAATTATGAAAACTAAAGAGAAAGTCTCTTGTGCTTTCATATGTCTTGATAAGTGTGTTCTGGAAGAGAATTCACAAAACAATATAATATGAAGACAGAAAAATAAGAATAACTTTAGTTTGGGTGTGATCCGAGAATAGAGAATATTCCTAACTTCTGGGTGCTAGAAAGTTATATTCTGCATTCGTTTCGTGAGAACTAAAAGTACATGTTCAGGAAGATAACTATATATTCAAAGATGTTCTAAGCTCCCTTTGTATTCGGTTTTAAATAGAGATAACTATAAAGCATTTTGTTGTTAACTCTACTATTCCTATGCGATACTTCTCTTCGAGGATCATGATGTTGGTGGTCTCCCACTCATCCTCCTTCTCCACCTATTAATATTCACCTCATGAAAACCAGGTCCAAATCTAGCATAAATAAATCGCGTCTTTATCCTTCAACGTTTCTTGCTCGCAATGAACCAAAAGGAGTTAATCAGGCTCTAGCTGATTGCAACTGGTTATCAGCCATGAAGTCTGAATATTCTGCTCTCATGAAGAATCACACTGGGACTTGGTTGATCTGCCTTTGACAGGCTGTTGGCTATAAATGGGTTTTTTACATAAAAGAGAATGCAGATGAGTCTCTCAGTAAGTATAAAGCACGTCTGCGGCTAAGGAATTTCATCAAACTCCTGACTTTTATCATACTTTTTCTCCTGTTATTAAATTCATAACTATTCGCCTTATTATTACTAATGCTCTTACCTATAATTGAGAGTTGTTTCAGTTCGATGTTAATAATGCTTTTTTTCGCAGAGATAATTGACATGATACAACCTCCAAGTTCTGAACATTTTAACAAATCTTTTATTTGTAAGCTCAACAAGGCTATTTATGGACTTTGGCAAGCCCCGGGCAGCGATTTGATAGACTCAAATCTACCCTTCTTCAATTTGGGCGTGATCTTCTTCACAAGACGGACTTGGCTGAAGCTTACTCTTTTTCCTCTCTTATGACTTCTTTCTACAACAGTCTAGAACAAGCAGGGGTCTATTTTCTGATCCTACACTTCATAGATCTGGAGTTGGTGCTCTGCAGTATGTTACTCTTACTAGACCTAAACCTTAAACCGAAAATAAGTTTTGCATTCAACAAAGTTTCTCAATTCATGGCAAATCCTCTTGACGCTCAGTGGGTGACATTCAAGGGAATTCTTCGATACCTCAATGCCATGCGTGATGCTGACTAGGCCTCAAATATTGATGATCATAAATCCACCTTTGGCTCTAAGTCCTAATGTAATCTTTTTGGTGGTCCCGCAAATTAGTTGTAGTCCGGTCAAACACAAAGGTTGGATATTGAAGTATTGGTCAGACCAAAACTAAATTAACCAGGATACAAGCACTATTACAGGAGCTTCATATTCCTTCTTCCACTCCTATCCTTCTCTGTGATAACCAAAGAGGAATGGGCATTTCTCGTAATCCTGGTCGCACAAAACACATGGAAGTACATGTCTTTTTGTTCAGATAAAGTTCTTCCAAAACAACTTCAGATGTATCATATTTCAGCCCTAGATCAATGAGCAAATTTGATGCCCAAACCTTTCTCCAACAAGATTCCTCCTGCTCAGAAACAAACTCAATGTGACCAAAATTTCTCATACCTCACCAACTTGAGTTTGAGGGGGGGCTATTAGGCATATATTAGAATAACAGAAAATAAGATTTTCCATTTTCTCTTTGTATATTTTCTTTTACAATGTTTTTCTCTCTCTGGTTTGTTATTTTCAGCTGCCCTCCTTTATGGATCTATTATAGGGTGTTTCTTGATCTTTTTGCTAAGGTTAGCTTCTATAATGCTCCCTTTGTATTCAGTTTTAGATAGAGATAAGAGAATATATCCCATATGTTTCTCCGAGAGTAGTAAATACGTGCTCGCGCTATATTCGTGTATTTTCACTTGTAGGTAAAAAAACAGAAATTACATAAATTATGTGTCGCGTCATTTTTAACAATCCTGGATAACAACAAAATTTCTTTGAGGAGTTATCTATCTATATAGCAACAAAATTATCAAGAGGCTGGATGAAACACGGTTTCCATTCCTCTATATCTTTGTCAGCCGCAATTCCTCTGTATCTTTGTTAGCCGCAAAAGGAACAATCTGTAAAAAGTCAATAGTAAAACTCCAATTACTAATTGTCCAAAAAAAAGTCCAATTAATATGCATATATGGACTCATGATAGCTAGAATTATTAACATCACGAGACAATACCATAATTTCTAAGGTAAGAACAAACATAAGATAAGGACACGACATACCAAATATTTTAACAGTTTGACATTCTATAAAGGGATTGGTTTTCCAAAGTTCAAAGAAATAATGTTAGAAAGTGGCCACTTATCGCAAAATAGTCACTTTTATGATAGGCTAAAAGCAAAGAATAATTTGGGTTAATAAAAATTTACATAAATCAAGTAATTTTTGCATGGCGATATCAACTATGCCCAAGTCTATGACTAAGATCCTCCTTGAATTTTAAGAATTAATGGCGTGGAAAAGGTTAATTGGCAAATAAGTGGCAAAAGAAAACCATACATCATTGTCAACCATAAGTTAAAGCAATCTTGAACTACGATTCCAAGATCTCAAGCATATACATAAATATGAGGTCTTAGAATGGATGTCTTAGGATCTCCAGACTCAAGTTCAAAACTCAAAATGTTTATCCGACCATATTTTAGTATGTGTGGTTTGGCTTCACTTTTGCCAAAAATGATTCAGATTTTCTACATTAAAGACACTATTTATCAATTTGGTATGAACAAAATGCATAAGTTGTAGAAGCTTTTAATTAATTACCTCTCAAAAAAATGAAAAATCAGACTAGTTTTCATCATCGGTACTTATTTCAGAAGTATCATCTCCCTCATGATAATATTCATCTTTAGTTTCATCTTCATCCTCATCTTCTTCACTTTCCTCTGTTTGGAGTTCATGCACCGAATGGCTTATAGTCTGAGAGGCTTTGTCAATCTGAAAGCAAATTTAAATAAGGCCCCTGAAAACCAATAACATTCAACAGACGACCAAACTAATTTTAGAAAATGGGACTATACCTGTGATGTCACCAGTTGGAGACGACCTGATAATTGTAACAAAGGCTGAAGAGCTGCCCCTCTAAAATTGCTAATCTGAAAAGGGGCAAAAAACAATTCTAATTCTCAAACATTTATCAAAGTAAAGCTATATCGCTCAAACAATTAGAAATCCCCAGAAAATCAGAACGACCAAAAGAAACAAATTAGAGTCGCCTTACTTTTATTAAAAAAAAAAAAAACATATTTCTATGCATAACAACTTATCCTTTGGCCATTTCATTATCTTTCAAGTCTTTCTACTGTAAAATAACAAGTCAACCATATGACGAAACTAAAAATAGGTAGAAGCATTTATTATACAAGAAGGAATAACAGAAGAACCTTCAGGATTAAATTTGGAGATGCATATTTGAAATTTTATATTGAAAATAGAGCATGATGAATTTAAAGTCCAGATTGCAGATAATTAGCAAATAAATGAGAAAGCAAAATTCAATCTATCATACCTTGTCTAAGGAATCGAATGTACGTGTATCAGATTCCTCAGCAATGACATTGTGAGCATGATTCACTAATATGCTGTATATCCATGGAAGAATATACTTTCCACTAGATGACCTGTTGAATAAAGATTTATTAATGTTGAGAGAATTGAGTGTATACGCTTTGCCATTTAGGATAAATAAAATACATAACGAAAGATATCACAATTGCTTGTTTCCACTGTCTCTACAACAAACTTCTTGAAACGGGAAAAAATGTGAAAACAAGGCGGTATTTTTGTACTAATTAATAAAACAAGATCTTTTCTGAAACCAAACAGGACCTAAGCTAAATAGCATCTTCCTTAACACAATTAAAAGCTAACATTGACTTGCATTCTTTGAAAATACTTGAGCTGGAGAAGTATTTATCATCTTAAGATAACATTTAAGTTACCACACACAACTATTTGGTTAATTTTGATTCCAGTCTTGTAGGACTATAGGAAAGGTTTATCAGAGACAAATAGGGGAATGGACTATGGAGATTACAGGCCCAAAAAGGTTCAGGGTGAGTAACAAAATTGCTGGGTGGCAAGGAAAGAATGGAGGAGTATGGTGTGCGAATCATGAATATTTGGGGAATGGTGGGGAGAGGATAATATTGGAGAGGTTTGGGCTGAGTAGAGAAGGTTTTCTCTCTCGGTGGGAGTGTCAACGTGTTTCCTTTAATTTTCCTACCTATCTGTTATGTTGTCTACTCTCTACTCCTGTTCATTGCTACTTTGCAGTGTACCTGTTGTTACATTTTCGCTGTGTTGGAGTGACTGTAGAGCAATTTAAATACAAAGTTCAGTTTCATTTCTTCTACATTATTCTGGTTCCTATCAGACTACAAAAAAAATTAATCAAAAATGATAGAAAACATTAAAATATAATCCATAGAATTGCTAGGTGGCAAGAGAGAATGGAGGAGGAAGGTGTTAAATCACGAGTATTTGGGGCAGGGTAACTGAATGGTGAGGAGAGGAGAATATTGGAGAGGTTTAGGCTGAGTAGAGAAGGTTCTCTCGGTGAGAGTGTCAACGTGTTTTGCTTGATTTTCCTATCTATCTGGTATGTCCCCTTCTCTACCCCTGTTCATTGCTGTTTGGCAGTATTTCTGTCGTTACTTCGGTGATTGCTGTGTTGAAGTTATTGTAATTTAGCAATTTAAAGTTCAGTTTCACTTCTTCTACATTATTCTGATTCCTATCAGACTACAAAAAGAATTAGTCAAAAAGATAGAAAACATTAAAATATAATCCATAGAATCATATTTCCTACAACTATCAATAATGCATTTGAATGGTACCCCTTAGAACATCAAATGAACAAAAAGGAGAATATCAGGAAAGAGGCATTCGGTCGTCTATCATTAGAGAATTGAGCTTTTGGTCCTTGCAAAGGAAAATATCCGTTGCGAGGAGGAAATCCTCAGAAGAGAGATCTCTCCTATTTTCCATACTTTCCTATTCCTATTCGAGGTTCACAAAATATTTGCTTTCCATTTCTATGTGGGGAAGAAAGAAGAGATCCAATGCTACCATAACTTAACACTACTCCAAGAATAACATTCTTCTTTTAATATTGTGATAAAACAATGAACAAACAAGAGAAAATTGAGAGCATTCCAGCATAGGTAAGAGATATATCAGAAGAAAGCCCGAGAAAAGAGACCAAACCTTGATTCCCATGCAGCCAGTAACGCTTCCAGTAGCATGAATGCTTCGCTTCGTTCCATAGACAAAACAGCTGCTCTTATCTGATAAATGAATCTTAAAAGTTTAGGCACATAAACAATTACGTACAACCTTCAGAAAACATGGACAATTACACAATGACAATTAATATAAACCAAAAGCAATTCTAAATGACAGTCACATTGACTCAAACTAACCTTTTTCATTGGAATAGGAGCTTCCACATCAATACCCTTCAACAACTTAGAGCAAAGTTCAATATTTGATGCATATTCACTTTCACTGGAGAGAATCCCTAGTGATTTTAGCAGGTCCTCCATGCAAAGGTCATCAGTCTCACCATGGACCACATCATCTGCATAGATTGGTAAAATAAAAGATTAAGCAAAGCAGAAAAGAAGTGTCAATGCATCTTCTATTCTAGTACATACTTAGTGGCAGCAATGAACAGAAGACAGGCAAATTATATTAAAAATATGTCTCATTTGGTGGTGGAAATGCCAATAAGCCAATGCCATTTGCAATGGAAGAATGCTCTACCCTATGCGGTTGAAAAATGTTACAAATCAAAAGCAATTATAATTCCTCGATATTCTTAATGAAGGTTGAAACTGTGTGGTTGAACTAGCTTTCAACATAAGGAGTTTTATGCAGACAAGCTAGCCTCGCATGGTTTTATTATAACATGACTATTTTTTGGTGGGATTAAATTCCCAGTTTCAGTAGTGAGGACTTTAATCAGAATAGGGTTGGTCTTCCTAACTATAAGTTTAATTGATCTTTGTTTTCATGGGCTCGGTTTATGCTCCTTTTCTTGTTCTCTTTCTTTCATTATTTTTTAGTAAATTTATGGTGTCTTGCAGATAATTGGTAGTGGCAGACACGACCTAATTGGGATGTCTCTCTATTGTGACTTTTCACGCTATTTTTGTTTTAAAAAGCAAACGATACTGAGCACATAAGGTTGAAGATGAGATATTTACAAAACTAGATAGCTCTTACACACGCAATAGCATTACATTGCATTCATTAGATTGTCCTTTTAAAAATGTTTCTCAAGATTATTAATGAACAAAAATATATGAAACCACTGTTTTCTAACAAACAATAATGTATGTTACTCAGATATGTTAGCACGAACAAATACCTAGAAGTTAATCAACCACGTGAGAACTTTTGCATTACTTCAACCTATTGACTTCCTTACCTTAGCTCTCTGTAGAGTCCATGCAGGGTGGACTTGTTATTAGGCAAATGACATTTCCCGATTGGTATCAATTTGTCAATATATATATTAAGCAGCTACAATTCCATTTTGAGGAAAATATTGAAAGTGTTCAATTTATTGGTTTGCAAGATAATATGGTGATAAACCAAAAGAGATATTAAGTCCAGTGTTGGCAACAATTGGTGCATTAATCAATCATGCATTTGTTAAAGAAAGAATTATATTAATACCTTCCATCTCAACAGAATCATCATTACTACTTCTATGCAAATCATCAATTATATCCTTGTCCAAAGATTTTTGAAATGCTTTCTCTTTCTCATTCTCATGAGAAAAAACCTTAGGAATCGGAAGCAAGGCATCCTCAGCATTTGCTCGGTCTAGTGCAGTAACTGTCAAAATATAGGAGCAGCAGTTAGTAAGCTACAATAGGATCAGTAATAGAGTGAATAAGAAATATAAGATCGGCTTATTTTAGGAGATAAGTTCAAAATTAGATATAGCCAGATAGCATATTTGTGTGCATCAAAGAAACACTGAAGCAAATTGCAACATACACATATTTTGGGGTTCCCACCTAATAGCTCAAACTTTTGAAATAGGTTTTTATTGACAAAAATAGTAAAAATAAGAGAATGCTCGTGAGAAAGAGTTAATTAAACTCGCAGAATGTCTTACCTGTTTGTGCATTTTTTGTTCCCTTCTTAGATTTGACAAGAGCTTGACTGGTTGGTAGAAGAACACCATCACGAGAGACATTCAAATTTACATCTGTACCAGAATGCACAAGAATTTTTCTAAATGATGGCTTTACAAGCAAACCATAAACAAGAAAAACTTGCCCAGAGGCTGGCTTCTGGATTCCTTGTAATTTTGCAGCATATATTGCTGGCAGAGTTCCTCTGTAATTTCTGGAGGGCATGTCTTCCAAAGATAATGATATTTTTGTGGCTTTTGCATTACGCAGTTCTTCAATATTATTACCGAACCATAAATAACAAATGCCAATTTCTGAAATGGCCAACACACATATGCCAGTCATGTCATGCTCCCCACTATCAATGCAGCGGCTATCAAGAAAGACAGCAGGATGCTCCATCCCAAGAACACAACTAGCTGATTGCTTTTTAGCACCATCTATCCTCCAAACGGCAACATATCTTTCACCAACAGCGGACGAGAGGATATACTTGCCATCTTCAGTGAAAACCATGCATCGAACAGAACCCTGTTAACGAAACTAAAACAATGTGATACAAACAATAAAATCATCACAAAGACAAATTTTTGAAAAACAGGCTTGCTTGTTTTTAGGACATATACTAGGGCACTGATAGAGTATACACATGTCTATAGGGAAATATATATATATGAGACTCACAGGATGACCCGAGAACTTTTGAATCTTTTTGTGATTAGAGCAGTTAAAAATCTTCAATTGTGCAGCTGCAGTAGCTAATGTCTTTCCATCTGATTTAAGTAAAGAAGCAGTTACCAAAATCAGTAATCAAAATAGTAGTAATAATAGATACAGATGGAATATCCATCTAAATCATGATTAACTGAAGGCCTTCTGGCTTACTCAAGCTCATGAATTATTGCTAATGATATAGCAACCATCAAACAAATGACCTAAAAAGATCAACAGTTTTTCATTCTAATTTTAATAATTATTAAAGAACTAAGTTTGAGAGTAGATGGCCTACCTAACTAAATTTGGATCATCGAACTTTACAATTATAAATTTGAGCTTTCTATTTGCAATTTTATGGTCAACTAAAACGTACTAGAAGTTCAAAGAATCCCATGGAAAACTCAATCAAATTATACCACACACCACGTACAGTGTCTAATTCTGATTAACTCGGCAGGCAGCAAGAAATTAGCTTCAATTGGTCCCACCAAAAGCCCAAGATTTCTACAAAAGCTGTAAAGGATAAATACCTGGAGAAACAGACATGCAGGATACCGCCTTGGTAGAAGCTTTAAATTTCTCCAACAGGTTTCCTGTCATGATATCTATCACACATACCATCCCATCTGCACCAGCTGTATAAATGCTTGACACGTTTGCTGAAGATGCAATGGCTCTCACACCTCTGCAGTCGAGTTGAACAAATCAGAAAGAGAAATTAGGAACTAAAACCCGTAAAATCCAGAAAATAACATTGTTGGGAGTCACCATTTCCAATTATCACGGAGTTACAAATTTTAAAATCTACAATTAGGGCAAACCATCCATTAAAATACAGTAATAATAATAAATTGAACATAACACAGATACAGCTCTTTCCCGTGTTGCTCTCCAATCAAAATTAAGTCTCACCTCCATAATTCGCACAGTTAATGTAAATCTTAAAAGTCGATTTCCAAGGAGTAACTTCAATTTTAATCGGATATTTAAAACACCTAAACTATTATATTATAAAAGCTGCGAAAAAAAAAAGTTATATCTAACCCGGGATGACAGTCAGTAATTCTCCAACTCAATTGACCAGCATCAACATCAAGTGCTAAAACATCACCACTACCAGTTCCAAGCACTAACATCGAGGATGCATGCTTCCGTTTCCTCTGCAATAATCACAATATGAGGTATACACACACACACATATATCATTATAAAAGAAACATTACACATATAATTCTAAAAGAAATAATACATACATACATAAAAATATACATAGACGTACGCATAATTGCAAAAAGAAAGTAAGGAACCTTTCTTTCGAAGGAGAACCACTTCATGCAGGTATAATCTAGTGCAAGATGGCCGTTAATGGATTTGTTCTGTGAAGTAGTTGTTGAATGAGTTGATGCAATGTCTGCGAACTCGGTCTGGACCTGGCCACTCAGCGTGTCCCATATCTATGCAGAGAAATTGTTGAGATGTGTGAACAAGTTAACTAACAGTTGAAGAAGTAAAAGGATTAGAAGAACGACAGAGAGAGAAAACCTTGACGCGACCGTCTCCGGCAGTGATAGCGAAGAAGTCCTGAGAAGGATTGAAAGCGGTCAAAATTCCTCTGACGTCTGTTGAAGCCATTGCCCAAACACTCGAAGCTCGCGAGTTGCAGGGGAACGAAAGAGGGTTCCCGTTCGCAATGAGAGAGCGAAACAAAACAAGCTAGCTTCGGGTCGGGTCGGTTTTCTTTTAACAGTTTTTCATGAACCTTTTTTTACAACAAAAAATGATCCACTAACACTGTGGGCTTTGTAAAGTTCGACCCACCCCAAATTATGGACAATATTTTTTCCTTGTAAAGAAGTACAGTTTTCTATCTGTAAAATTGCAACTGTACACATTAATGTATATAAACAGATCGACCATTTTAGGAGAATAGATATATTGAAAAATCATACTTATTTCTAAAAGAATTCATATTAAAAATATGCAATAGAATCCCATCACATAAAATCTAAAACAAGCAAAACAAAAATTTTGAATTTATCAACATAATGTTTTCTTCCCAAACAATATTGCAATCATGAAGTTTATTTTGGATGTCTACAACAAACAGTTTTTTTTCAATTATGCTGAAATATTAAAATCATTCTCTTCATAATTGGATATGGTAATATCACATAATGAAATTTAAAATATCATTATCAAAATACTTGTTTAAACTCGTAAATTTCTTAAGTTTGCAAACTAAATTTTTGAATCTTTTAAAACAAGTTTTTTTGTTATATTATATAAATTTTCTCATTAATATTATCATCGAGAAATATTGTCTTTATATTGTTCAGGGGTTAAGGATCACTCAATATCGAAATGTATCACTAATATTGTTATTATCCTAAAATAGTCTTTAGAATAATCTCGATAAAAGGTTTTTTTTTTTTATAATGAACGTCTTCTTTTGTGTAAACACTTATGGGACCTGAAAATCATTATTAATTACTTTATTTTCTGAAAGTGATTTACTAACTCAACCAAATGGTGATTTAAATTTATATTAATATACTAATTTTATAAAAATTATATACATTATCATGCAATTATAATTGTCACGGTTGAATTTTTTTATAATAATTATATTCAAAATATCTTAAAAAATTTATGTTAACAATGTCTTAAAATTCAACTCTAAAATTACTTAAATTCTACATCGATAAATAGTATGAATTTAGTTTTAACTATAAATTCTGTCAATCACCTAAAAAAAGTTATACCGTCCATGGAAATGTCTTTAATTGAGACTAACCAAAATCCATCACATGCTTTACAGTGAAATCACGTTATCTCAAAGGACATGCACCAGTAAAGGTATCAAATTGAGTCCTCTTGTGGGTACTACCAAAATTTCATTACACATGAATGAAGAAATGAAGCTGTACAAGAAATATTATGCTGCTAGCAGCATGGAAGAATGGAAATCTTAGGATGGAAAAATGAATGATCCCAATATCTGTCTTATTTGAAAGAATGTGGCTTTATCTGATATAGAAATGGCTAATCACTTTCAAAAGGCCTTCAAGCAGGGAATTGAAGGATATGAACCTTTTGTTGACAGAGGATTATTGTCACATCACATGTCCGCAGTTTTTCCCCTGATGCTCACAAGGGAGAGACAATCCGAAAGGGTCTCAAGATCAGGACATGGTTTGGGAAGAACAGAATCTGAAAATCCAGAAATGTTTGAACATTCCCAAGGAATGGAAGAAACAGAATTTATAGTCAAATTTATATTGGAGAGGCATATGTTTGTGAAGGGAGATTCTTGTAGTCCAGCAAAGCTTCCAGCAACAGTGATGTTTGTGCCAATCATATCTTGCAAAATAATGTGGTCCAAAAGTGGAAGAGCATTGGGATCAAATTTGTCATCAGGATGAGATCCACAATAACCTGTGGCGGCCATTGCAGTGTATATATTCACCATTTCTATCCCTGATATGAGGATTTCCTTCATGTAACCACCTCTACCCCTCATGGTTCTGAATTCAATGCCACTCCTTGAGTTGTAAAGATGAACATTCTCCACAAGAATATTAGAAATGCCACCAGACATGTCACTGCCAAATGCAATAGTAGAGCCAGAAGAAGCTTGCAAATGCACCCTTCTGATGTGTACATTCTCAGTAGGCCTGCCATATGCAATGCCATATTCGTCCCAGCCACTTTTGAGTGCAATTGCATCATAGCCAGTTTCAATGACACAATCCTCTATACAAATATGATCGGAAGAATCTGAAGACATTAAAGTACATGAGAATTAGTTACAAATATTGGTAACATGGTTGTGCTAACATTGTTGACTAAATGTAAAATCCATAATATGTGACACACCTGGTACTATGCCAATTGTATAAGGGGATTCTGGAGGAGCAGAGATTGAAACATTGTAAATATGTACATTGCTGTTGGCAATACATAACCAAATCAGTATCACATGTGCTTTGAAAATAGGTATTACTTATAGTAATGTTTAGAAGAAGCACAGAACATACCTGCAATAAACTGGGTGGATGCTATACGCAGGGGCATTCAAGAATGTAAGATTTGAAACTACCACATGATCTGATGCCACTAATTCGATTATATGAGGACGGCTATAGTTCAGGGAATGAGAGCTGAATAATTCCCACCATGCCAATCCCATGCCATCAATGGTTCCACTATTACCTAGAAAACCCAAAAGATTGAAAATTCAAGTCATAAACATAGGCATCAAAAAGGTGAAATAGAAAAAATGTTGGGAGTGGAAAAAACCTGTTATCACCACATCATCTAGCATGTAACCATTTATTAAACTCTGATATCTTCCCCCCGGAACTTCAACTCCTCTACCATAAGAAGGTAATGGATCAACAACTTCCCACTGAAACGGATCCTACCAAAACAAGAATAACATTGAAGAAAAAAAAAAGTAAAAAAATAAAAAATAAACTTATATCCTCAGTAAAAAGGACAATGCTCAAAAGTGAGTCAAAGAAAAAGCAAAAGGTGAAATACCTGAGATCCAAGAATGACTGCGCCTTTTTCCAAGAAGAGTGTCAGATGACTAGTAAGATTGAAACTTTTGGTCAACCATGTTCCTGGGGGCACATATAACTGAGCACCACCCTTGTCAGCAAATGACTTGAGATAGAAGATGGCATTCTGGAATGCAATAGTGTTCAACGTTTTACCATCCCCAACCGCGCCAAACTCCAAGATTGAGACAGTGTGCGGTCTTGGCTTCGGTGCTGGATTATGCTCACACTGTCTGCCACCACCACCATCACCGTTGACTCTGACTTCATTGCTTAGCGACAGCAGCAAGAGCAATGCTACCTGAACAAGAAATTTGGGAGGGAAAATGAAAACATTGATTCACAAGATGTCCCAGACAAATACGATAATAATTCACAGATTCCTAGGATTACCATGTCCAAAATTGATTCAAGACTTATAAAGAATCTTTTTATATGAATAAATAATTCACTTCCCTTTATACCAGTAAACATTTCCTATAGGAATGCGCAACTACCTTGGTTAAAAAAAATTAAAGTGGAGAAATTGATAGCAAAAACAGTAATCAAAACAAAAGACTCTTCTCCTCAATAACATTGAATGTAAAAGTATGCCTTCATGAATTGAAAACGATTGATGAGAAAGACTTAGAACAAAACAAGAAGTGTTTTAAATTGCATTATTTGAGGGTTGAAATGTAAACTGTGCAAGTTTTACAGATCATAGAGATTTTCATTGAAGTCTGTCATCCACAACTACCACCATTGCCTCTGAGAGGAGCAAGACCAAACCCAGATGGAATCAAGCACGTTGCCCAATGGGGTACAGATATACACTCACTAATTCAAGAATCTAACGTATAGAAAGATTTAAAATTAAGAACAGATTTGCTGCACAATTATAAACCCAACAGCAATATAAGACAAGAAAACAAAATCAAGCGGAGAAACATACGTACTAGCATGTTCTTGGGTCAAAACTTGTGACAGAGGCACAAGGGACACAATCACCCAGAAAGAACCAAATTAAAAAGAATTGCAGGGGCAGAGAAAGAATATTGAGAAGGGGAGGAGCAAGAAGTAAGGTGAAGAGGAGGACAGAGACAGCTTTATGCAAGTTACTGAATATTATAAGCATTAATCATGTAAATGACAGAAAAGGAGAGAATTAATAGTCCTTTCTTACAAGACATGTATGCACACTTTTATATATATGTTTTTCATACTCCCAACAGTAAATTTAGATCATATCATTCTATATAGGTAATTAATATTAAAACCAATTAATATTTATTTAGTGTAGACATAAAGAGAAATCAGAAGAGATAAGAGACAAGTAATTGATACAAATGATGATGAAATGTTAAAAGGTAAAAGATAAAAATATATATTAGTGGAGTGTTTTTATTTATTAAATGCTCAAAATTATGACTCTCCTAAATATCAACTGGATAAAAGGAAGCTTTTTATTTATATAGAATATTTTTTTATTTTGTACCAATAAATAGAAATATGTTTTATTAAAGGGAATTTTATTTAAAATGTAAGAAAATACTAAATATGAATATTTATTTACTAAAAAATCAAATCTCAATTAATAATTTCATAATGACTGACATATTTGTTTGCAAATGATTCATAATAAACTTTCTTTATTGAAAGATTTTATATAACATATTTCAAAAAGGATATTATTTAATAATAAATTGTTACTATAAAAAAATATATTTTTTATATATTAAAGAACATATGTATGAATATATACATATAAATTAAAAAAATATTTATTTTTCAATAATTATATTGAAAAAATACATAGAAAAAATATGTTATATATATAAATTATAAAAAAAATAATTTCTAAATAATTATAATAGAAAGATATAAAAAGATGGATCGACAGATAACAAATAATTAAGATAACTAAAAAATAACATAACTTAGAAAAATAATATAAATTATAATTAAAGATATCTCATAATACGAAACTAATTATTTCTGAATTGATAGATTTTACATTCATTCGCATAATAATTTATTTTAAAAAGTCATATATTTTCTTATGGTTGAGAGATAACTCAGTAATTTGTTTAAAAACTTTCTAATAATAAAATTTAATTTGGTTTATATTTCAATATAACAATGTTATTATAGAGTTCTAAGTTTACGAGAAGACTAGTCAATAGTTAACTTTCCGCATCAATAATGCTATGGAAAAATGTATTAACTTAATTTATTAAAAATATAATGGGGTGGTTTAAATCTTATAACTATATAGTTGTATGAAAAAATTACTTAATGTATTTATAAAATCAGAATTATAGATAATTAAATTAAATATATCTTGAAATCTGTGTAACTATTTTTAAGGAAGTACATGTGAATTTTCTTGCAACCAATCACAGTCTTAGGTTGTAGAAGGTGTTTGGTTATCTGAGATGGCACACGTGGCGAGAATGTAGAGCGGAGAGATAAAACACGTAAGAGAGAGTGTATGAAACGGTGGGTGAGGGAACAAGAGATGGAATAATAATGAGGAAATGCATGTGGAATTGACAGAAGAGAAAGGAAAGTGGACCCCACACCAATCATCAATCATGTTCAACATGCTAGCCTGGCGTGCCGTCATTCTATATATCACTCTTCTTATCATATAATAACTTTATGTCTTTTTAAGACATCTCCTACTACTTATTAATATTGTATTTCATTAATTCAAAGTCTGCAACTCTTATAGTACAAATTAAATTCATATACTTACATTTAATTTTTCATTAAATATATTTTAAATAAAATTCTTACAAACTTTTAAACCATACTAATCATTTTTCATCTCTGATTCCTTATTTTTGTCTGTCATGTAGGAAAATTCAAAAATAATTTAATACCTATTAATATCCTTTCCTAAATTTGACATTAGTATGTTTACCCGTTTGGAGAAAAAAAAAAAAAAAAGAATTGCATATCTTTTTACGCTAATCATGGTGCATGTTCTTGAGAGTGTTCCTTATAGCTCGCATCAATAAAAAAAAAAAAATAATATGCTTTTGCCTCTCCTATATTTATATCTCAATTTATCCATGAATTTAATCTTCAGACTGTTTTAATCAAGTAAATAAATTATTTATTTATTAAATTCATGTTCTATAAAATAATAGTGTGACATGCTGATGTACAGTCACATAGATTTTTACATGAAATAATAAATTAACAGATAAATTAAAACGTTAGAACAGTGGAAGGATCAAAGTCTTACAAAAAATTAGATGGTCTAAATCCATAATTTTGAAAAAAAAAATTAACTTTTTACTATTTCATTTAATATATGTCGACTTTTAAATGAAATTTTATAATAATATTTTATTTATATGCTAAAAATCTCATAACGAAATATTACACTTGTTTCACCTGGTATAAATGTGAAAGATTCCAAAAGAAAACATTACGTTTTATTTAAGGAAAGCAATATAAATAAAAGAATTTTTCATCTGAAGTTTTTATTTTTAGTAAAATATATCGTATATGTAATATATTTAATTAATTATTAATTTGTTTCTAATAATTAATAAATTCATCTTAAACATCTACATTGTTTTCCTTTTTTTTATAATAGGTTAAAATAGAAAAGGAAATACGAATAAAGTTGAAAAACAAAGTTATAAAATAAGAATAAAATTAAGACAAAATTTTATTTTTTACTGTTTTCAAAATTTTGTAAAGAAAGTTAAAAAGTTAACATGAATAACACACACACATATATGAATAACAACACACACACAAATATATATAGTATTTTTAATTTAGGTAAAATTTTTATATTGGTACATAATATAAGAAATAATTGAAACAAAAATTATTATAATAATAAATAAAATTAATTAATTTAAATTTTATGTTTTATGAAGTAATTTAATTTGATGCATTATTATTTTATAATATAAACCTTTTATTTATTGATTTTTATAATATTTTAATTTTAATTTAATTCTAATCTATATTCTAAATGTTTTTTCGTATCAATTTTGTTTTAAAATTTTATTTAAAAAATATTTTTTATTATAAAGAAATCATTTTATTACATCAATAACATCTATTACAGAGTTTTTATTCATTTTCTACTTTCTTTTCTTAATTTACTTTTCATTTTTTTTCTTTTATCTGTTAACAACAACAAGATGCTTACGAGTTTAACTCTTCTTATCCTAAAATAACTTTTTTTTCTCATCTTCATCTGTGTCATGTTATAAGTATATGTGTATTCGCTTTTTCTTATTCCAAATATTGATTGATATTTTTTATAAAAATAAAAAATATAAGAAAACATAAAAATAACAACAATTCAATGTTAAAATAATAAATGCTTTCTTTCTTTCAACATCATATATTAATAAATAAATAATAATTATATAAATATAAAAACAAAGTATCGAAAAATTTACATAATTTAAACATTTAGAAAATGTAAGTCAGACATTCACTTGTGTAAGAAAAATAAACAAACAACAAATAACAAAGATAAGAAGGACTAAAAATAATCAAATTATTTATTATAATAATTATTTAATTTAATGAAATTTAGATTTATTTTTTCTAATATGTAATATATCGTTTAAAGAAATTTGTAAAAAAAAGTGTAATCAATATTGTGGTATAAAAATACTTTAAAAAATAAATAAACTTTGCGGACATTAAAAAATACAAATAATTGAAAGAATAATTTTTCAACTAAAATGAGATTAATGAACAAAAGAGACAAGTTTTATAAAATATCTAATAAATCAGGTGTTTTAATAATTTAAAATAATATAATTATATCAACGACAGAACAAATTTATAACGCACTCATCCCCATTCCATAACTATTTAAAAGAAAATTAAATATTATCTATAATATCCATATTCAATCAACATTCGGATATATCATCAAAATAATCCACACAGTGCTTATGCTAACAATTTAATTTAATGGTGTGTATCTTGGAGAATATCTATTACTCAGATCATAATATAGTTGTAAAACTAGTAGCGTTAAGAGACACGTAAATAACAATGATAAAACAAATGTAAATTAAAATAATTAAAAGTTAATATTTTAAATAACTGTAAATTATTTATTTTCATATTTTAAAATGTTTATTATTCAAATAATTTACAATTTTAAATTATTTTTTGTATTTTTTTACTTCCTATATATTTAACCACATACAGCTTATAAGCAATCAAAATTCAATGCAGTTAAAAAGTAAATGTTGACTTCTGTGATTCAAAATTAATAATATATCTTATTTTAATTTTATTATAAAAAAATAGAGAAAGCAAAATGTCTATAATTTATCTAAAAAAAACAGGGAATGATTGTTCTCTAAGGAAGATGCATGACACCATACTTTTTAAATACTTTGCATACAAGTGGGTACACCATTAGTACAGGGAGACTCCTTGAATTTTCGTCTTCTTGTGATTTTGTTTGTTTAACATTTCGATTATTTTCTTAATATACATGTTTTAATATAATTAAGATTACTATAAATATTATTTATTGTTGGAATTTAGAAAATCTTTAGAAGAAATATCTTCATATCAAAACCTATTTGTATATTTTCTATTACTTAAATAATGTGTTCACATATTCATAAAATTTATAAAAGTTAAAAGTCTAATTATACTTTGCTTATTTTGTCTAACTCCACCATTCTTCTGCATCATGGTTAAAGTCTATGATAATTAGTCTGACATAAAAAGATAGGATGAATCTAAGTATTTAGTTTAACAGGGAAAAGCACAAAATTACTTTTTACATTATGTTAATGCAATAACATAGGATATGTTCAATTATTTAGTGACAAAATCTTCTTATACCAAGACCCGTTTAAAAAATTATATTAATTTCTATCAAATAAAATGGTAGATAAACAAAAATAAGTATTTATCTTATCAGAAAAGAAAAAACATCTAATATACAATGTGGTTAGTGTATGAAAAAATTATTTCTAAATTAAGTGACTTTATAAAAATAAAAAAATAAGTAAAATACATAATCGAATTCTAATTCAATTCTAAAATAAGTAGAAGAGTGAGAGTAAACTTTTATTTATAGACTTAAGAGTTTCTAACACTTACTAGTTTAAGAAATGTGAAACTAAAATGTTCACAATAAGTTACATTTGTAATTTTTGTAAACTTAGCCTACTTAATAGTTTTATTTGTAGTTTTTCAAATGATCTTCCACCATAATATTACAATGATTATATCTATTAGTATACAACATTGCTTAATGAGGAACTCCTTACATAAAATATCATATTTTCTTATAATCTTAAAGTTTTCATATATTTTTTCAAATAAAGTTCATATAATAAATACCATTATTAACAATCTATTGTAAATGTCATTGAGATTTTATTTCCAAACTTTAATATTTTTATGAAACTAAGAATGTAAATTTATATTAGCAATTACATATAAAATTTTTAGAATTTTAGTTATATAGATTTCGTTATAAGATAACTCAAATTAAATTTCACCTAAATTGTTGGAGATCCCACATCAACTAGAAATAAAATCTTTCGATAATTTATAAGTGGATTCAAACATTATCTTAAAAGTCGGTTTTATAAGGTTAAGTCAGACTTAAAGTTTACTTCCTAATATAGTATCATAATCTATCCTAACAAGGTTGTTTGACCTATCACAACCACCCATTATTGGATCATCCTTATTTATATATAGTCTCATGTACGAGTTGAGAAGTCTCGACATATAAGTAGGTGCAGATCTCAATTTACAAATTAATTTTGTAAAATTGAGTTAGACTTAAAATTTTCCTTATAATATCAATTTTTAACTTTAGTGGAATTTGTGTTTCTTATTATGATTTTATTACTATATTGTTATATCAAGTTTTATGATATATATATATATATATATATATATATATATATATATATATATATATATATATATATATATAATATGTAATTTTTGTAAAAAAGTTAACTTACTATATTTTAAAAATAAAGATTCTATTATTAATATTTCTTTTATAAATTTTGTTTAGATGAGTTGACCCCAAATCTAATACAAGAAAGATAAATTGATATTCATTGCAGCATGCATTTATATAACATTATTATTTTTCAAATTGATAAATCTCACTTTTTTTTTTTCAAATTCTTCATCTCCACCTTTCAATTCAAACAAAAATTATTATTTTTTTATTCATAAACTTGAGTTATATAAACAAAATCTTAATTAAACTCAAATATCCACTTGTTGACACGTAATCTTCCATGCTAGAGTGGAGAAGATTTGAACATAATGAAATCCTTTTAGAAGAAGGACTAAGACAAAAGGTAAGAATTGGGAAATTGAAAACGGAAGGACGGTCCATTTGCTTCTTCCCAATGATTGTCCATGTGGGGTAGTGGCTTACCTAGCATAAGAGACTACCTAACCCACACATCCAATTTTCTAATTATTACCAACCTCCTAAGTTAAAGTCTTCCTTAAATCAAGTTTGGTGTTGAATACTGTAATTCTTCCTTTTTTCCAAATAAGCTATGCAGATACCAAGAGAAAAAATATATCCATAATTATTAATAAGATTATTTTTACAATCGTCTTTAGTGTAGGTAATCTGTTACTAACTTTACTTTTATTAATATAACTTTTATTACTTTTTAAACTCAACTATATGTAATAAAATTATAAAAAATATTTATTTATATTTTGTTTATAAATTTAGTAATAATAATTTTATTTTAATAGTTATGCTAAAAATATTTTTTTATTTTTCGTTATCATAAAAAAAGCGGTCACACATGCACATAGATCCATTTGATTCCGTTGAAAATATTAAATTCTTATTGTTTTAAAAAAGAAAAACATTTTTTTTACCCTTTTTTCACTCTTTCTTTAACCACAAGGAGATAAAACATCTTCCATTTTCTTTATTTCATCATTCAAGCAATACTAAAAATCAAATCACTCTCATAACAAGCAATTTTATGGTTAAAGAAATGATAGATTAAAATTTGTAATATAAATATATTTTTAAAATTAGTAGTTATTTTTATGTATTATATAAGTTTGAATCTAAATATAACTACTAACGAAATTTTTAATATTATTTTTTATTGATTTAAGAATCCAAGTATAAATTAAGGCTGCAGAGCTCAGTGTTGTGTGACGGACTATTCATTTTTTTTTTCATAAGTATACGTTTGTGTAAAAATAAAAATATACTTTTAATTTTAATGTATTTTATATATTTAGTATCTTTAAATTTTTGTACATTTAAAAAGTTTTTTGATATTTTAAAAATATTTTTTAAGATCTATTATTTTATGAATTAGATGTCTCATATATAAATAAGAAAATAGATTAATATATAAGAAAAAAAAATTTACACACTTTTAGGATTAAAAGTAATATTATAATCTCTTATACGGTTTAATTATATTTGGATCGATGATTTATCTTACCGATCGCTTAAATAAAAATCTACAAACACTTACTATTAAGATTTTTTTTTTTTTTTAAATGTGATATCATTACCTCTTACTCTAAAACTTTAGATTGAAAGTGGTTTAATGTCTAAATAACTTATGCTTTTTAAGATAAATGCTACAATTTTAATTAATTTTATTAAAATAATATTCATATTTGAAATAGAATACATTAGAGAAACAACACATTATATTTAATTAGAATGTCTGTAATAACTTCAAATCTAAACGTGTCTGTCTCTGTCTTCATATATATATGTAATGTATTTTTTATGATTGTTTAGAAAAAAAAAATTATAATTATATAATAATATGTTTATTTAGAAATACAAACTTTGTTTATATAATTTTTCCCCGTAAATGTTCAATTGAAGTGATGGAACTCTGAAAAGTAATTAGTTTTAAGGAGAAATAACATTCAAGAATTTGGCAAACAATTATATCTCAGCCACATAGCTAAAAACGGCATCTTCCATTCTGAGCATTGCTTTGCAATTGAGTGCTTTTTTCCCAGTTTTGACAGTTGCTATGTGTCACTATTTAACTAGCTGGCTGGCTGGCTGGCTGGTTTGAAATTGGAAATCTTTGGGAGCTAGCTGTTTTATATTCATTTTCCATTGGAGAGAAGAGAAGAAACTAGAATAAAGCTTTCTGAAAAATTACATAAGTAAAAACTGCATATCTATATGACAGAGATATTGCAGAACTTTTGCTTTTCTGAAATATTTGGATTACAGAGAGATACTCCTTTTGAACATACCTAAAAATTTGAAGTATTATTTGATTACGTTGGTCACTTGAAATGAATCTACCTGATTGAAAGGGCAAAAGTATTAAAGAATCTGAGCCACAATTTGTTGTGGAATTAGGAAGATTTGTTAATGTAGATGCGTGGTGAGAAGAGTTAGATGTTGAAAGAGGAGGTCATTTTTGAAGAAGTGTGAAGACAAGGTGGGGAATAGAAAAAGCTGAAGGCGAGAAGGTCTTATCGTGGATAATGGGGCCAATGCAAGAAGTGTAAACGCACAAGACATTCGAATCCTGTAGATGGAAGTAGCAAGGTCCCTTAGATGAAGTCCTTTTCTGTTACTGTTACGTGCATGTGCAGAACCAAAAAACAAGCAGAACAGACCCAATTATTTGTCCCAAATGACTTTCATACTTTGGTAAGAGTTAAACCTTATTCAGCCAAAGCTGGCAACTACTACTCAAACAAGACCAACAACGTTCCTACATATATAGTACGTAGTCATCATACATAGTACTGAGTCATCATATACAGTACGTAGTAGGTACTAGTATTTTTTTGTTTTTTGTAAAGGGTATCTGAAATTGTATATTTAAATACAATTTCTTTTATTTTATTAAAATCATACATCATAATACGGATTTTATTTTATTAAAAATCGTGCATATTTTTTTTAATTTTGATTTTATTAAAAAAATTGTGCAAACAGGATTTTTGTAAAAAAAACAAAAAAAAACTTATGTTTTTCGATATCTTTGCCGTGACCGTACAAAACGTTTGTATTCAACTTTGTCCCGCGTATGGAATACTTACAAATTATACTCGAAAACACACAGAGTGGCACAAAATCCTCCCATGTTCACGCATATGGCTCCTCCCACTTCAATATAACCCTGATGTCAGCAAAATTTGTGACTGAGTAAAACTACTCCAATAAAACAACTTCTAATCATCCATGCATGTTCAACTATTTGATTTAAACAGTTGATGAATGCACATGAAAATGATCACGCATTGCAAGTTTCACCAAATAAAAGAAAAAGGAAATGTGAGGATTTCCTTTGTAGTAGTCAAAGTATTTACGTGTATGAAACTCCGCTTTAGAAAGTGCGGTGGGGGACGAAGTTATCTTCAGGTACCTCACCATTAACTTCATTATCAGTATTCCCATTAAAGCTTTTTTTGGCCTCCTTATAATAAAAACAAAGCTATGTTATCATTTAAAAGAATAGTCTTCTACCTTGGTCATAGGACCACATATATAAGAAAGAAAAGCAATCTTCACTCAACTTAACCTATGGCAGTCTCTGCCTGATACACACACAGATCAATGCCAGTCCAAAGTTTATTAAGAGGCAAAGATTCTGCCTTAGATCTCGCCAAAATCTACCAAGAGTAGACTTGAGAGATTAACAAATATATTCTTTGCTACATTGCATCGGTCCTCATTTCGAGGCAAAATGCATCCACAATTTTGTTTATTGAGCCTGCTTCTCACTGGATTGGCTAGAGCAATAGTGTGTCACAAAGCTCTAATTCCTCTCCACAATGCACTTCACGTTGCTCCATCACGCAGATGCATGCACCGAGTGATGTTATTAGTTGGATTGCATTTAATAAAGATGAAAACAGTGCGCACACAATACCTGCACTACATTAGAGATACCACGGTGTCACAGCTGAGAAGCATTTCCAATCATTAGATGAGAAAACAACAAAACATTAGCAAAACATGCATGGTTTAATTCTAAATTAAACAAAGACTTAAAAACATTTGTTGTTTTGAATTATTTATAAATTAGCTTCTCTATAACACAATATATGAGGTAAAGGTTTCCCTCACCATTTTAGGATCTTTGAAGTGATATATGAACAAATTTGACACCAATTAAGTCGTCAACAAATTCATATAAGAGATCACAATGTCACTTTTAATCTAAATTAAGACAATAAATTTATGAATTCTTCTACTTATATATTATTTATCGATGTAGAACTTCCAATTCACCTTAATTTTCAAAATCTTCTCATATACAAAGAATCATCAAACTTTAGTAAATTTGACCTACTTTATAACATACTCATCTGAAACTTCACCTACCTAGAAACATTTGAACAGCTCGTATAAGAGATCGCAAAAACAACAGCCCTTCCCATCGTTAACAAAGTCCAATAATATATATTTCTTAGATTTTGGATTTGACTTTGTTCTTTCTTTAGAACTGTACAAGGAATAATATTCAGTTGGTTTGATATTCCACATCTCAATTAATATTTTCAAATCTATCACTATTGACGGTGATCAATTTATCACATATTAGACAATTTTAATTGTTTCTATCCATAAAAATTTAATGTTACTCTGTGTACTCAAAATAACTTTTTTTTTAGAAAAGTTAGCTTTGTGTGTAGTATTAATAAAATAGTTTGTTTGAATTTAAATATTTATATAATTTACAGAGTTTAATTTTTATGGATGGTAAATACCACCAATGATTACAAATTAATGGTGGGTATTAAATAATTATAAAAGTATACAAAATTGTTATGTGTTTAAATTTCTTTTATGCGTATCTGAACGATATTAGTGTTTAAATGATGGAAATTATTTTCTCATTGTTCATTATGCATGATTATTATTATAATTTTTTCATATCACTTCAAAATTTAGATATTACTTATTTTAAAATTATTAAATGTTAACTAATGAATTGTTAGGTATACAAGTGTCAATCTAAGTCTCACATTGAGTAGAAATGAGAAAGTTGAGCAACATTAGTGTGAGTCTAAGTCCTACATTGAATAAAAATATAAATGAGAAAGTTGAGAAAGTATAAGAAATATAACCCACAAACTTAATGCTTTAAGATTTTAAATTAAGAGTGATCTCATTTTCTTTTATGGATCAGGCTGAACTCGAATGTATATCAATGTGAAAGAGAGACTCTTACTTTAAAGAAAAATTATTAATTATTAAGTATCCAAACGAGTCTAAGTCTCATGAATAAAAATGAAAAAATTAAACAAAACATACATATAGTTTTGTTACAAACCATAAAAATTATCTACAATTAGACAATAATTAGTCCGTCTTGCTTTTCTTTTGAAAAATATAGTAAGTGTTTACCTTTAAATTCTTATTAAGCACCTATTTAAGTTTTTAATATATATATATATATATATATATATATATATATATATATATATATATATATGTTTTTTTTTTTTTTTTTTT